>ENA-OQID01000363-OQID01000363.1-human-gut-metagenome-genome-assembly--contig:-NODE-363-length-25697-cov-8.520219_pt1 | contig 25697 bp, 30 predicted proteins | sample MGYA00242567_ERZ504727 | MGnify/ENA primary metagenome ERZ504727 (study PRJEB26092, sample SAMD00036215) | human gut metagenome | host: Homo sapiens | study: EMG produced TPA metagenomics assembly of...
TTCATTTTAATCTCAAACCCATCCCGGAGGTGGAACAGGTCACTGCCTGACCTGTCCCGCCGGGACGGTTCTCTTAAAAACACCATATAGATTTTTTGTACGCCGCCGCCCGCCATCGAGCAGAGTTTTACACCTAATTGGGGATAAAACAGCTCATGGCTGGCGGCGGTGTCGCTCTGGTGGGCATCACCCTGATTCCTCTGCTGTCTGGTCTGTTCGGCTAAGAGCCGCAGGCGGGATTTCCCGCCTGTACATACGCAATCGCTCTATCTTAGCTGTGGATAACAGCCCTTTAATAAGGAGCGCATTGCGGTACGAATCTCCACCCATCCATGAAAGGCGGTGCTATTATGCAGTTTTTGACCCACATTATTTTTCTCCTGAACGTCCTGAAAAACATCATCAACCACTTCAGCTAAGGACGGTGACTGCTGAATGGAAACCGTTCTCAAAGCCATTGCCGACTGGATCAAAGGCATCCTGACGGCAGGCATTATGTCAAACCTTTCCGGCCTGTTCGACGATGTGAACACGCAGGTCGGCAATATCGCCCAGCAGGTGGGCACCAAGCCCTCCAGCTTTGAGCCACGGGTGTTCGCCATGATCGAAGCCCTCTCCCGGAACGTGGTGCTGCCCATTGCAGGCATCATTCTGACCTTCATCGCCTGTTATGAACTAATTGAGATGATCGCCCAGCACAATAACATGGCGCAGTTTGAGCCTGCCCTCATCATGCGCTGGATCTTCAAAACAGCGGTGTCCGTCTGGTTCATCTCCAACACCTTCGATATTGTCATGGCGGTCTTTGACCTGACACAGAAGGTGGTGTCCGATTCCAGCGGCATCATCGCCGGAAACACCCGTGTCAACGACATTGGCTTGTCGATGTTGGAAGCCAGCCTGATGCAGATGGACGTTGGTCCACTTTTCGGACTTTTTCTGCAAAGTTTCTTCATCGGCATCACCATGCGGATCTTGAGCATCATCATTTTTGTCATCGTGTACGGAAGAATGATTGAGATATATTGCATGGTGAGCCTTGCACCCATCCCCATGGCAACCTTCGGCAACCACGAGCAATCGCACATGGGGCAGAACTACCTGAAATGCCTGTTTGCACTGGGTTTTCAGGGCTTTCTCATCCTTATCTGCGTGGCGATTTATGCCGTGCTGATCCAGAGCGTGGCAATTTCCGGGGATGCCATCAATTCTATTTGGAGCATTGTGGGCTACACCGTTCTGCTCTGTTTCAGCTTGTTCAAGACCAGCTCCGTGACGAAATCCGTTCTCGGAGCGCATTAAAGGAGGTGCTTACTTGGCTGCGTATATTTCCGTGCCCCGTGATTTGACCAAGGTCAAATCCAAAGTGGCGTTCAACCTGACCAAACGGCAGCTCGTCTGCTTTGGCACAGCGGCTCTCATTGGAGTGCCGCTGTTTTTTGTTCTCCGGGATTCCGGCGGCAACACCGCCGCCACCCTCGGCATGATGGCGGTGATGCTGCCGGCGTTCTTCCTTGGAATGTACGAGAAAAACGGTCAGCCCTTGGAAAAGCTGCTGTCGTACTATGTGCAGTCCCGGTTTGTCCGCCCGAAAATTCGCCCCTACAAGACCAACAACTACTATGCGATTTTGATGAAGGGAGGCATGACCCATGACCCCGTTTTGGAAAAAGACCGGTAAGCACAGTAAGCCGCAGTCTGTGCAGAAGCGCAGGCAGAACGCAAAGCCTGCTGTGCCCCGGACCGCCCAGCAGTCCATCCCCATGCAGCGGATGTTTGAGGATGGCACCTGCCGGGTGAAGCCCAACTATTATACCCGCACCATCCAGTATCAGGACATCAACTATCAGTTGGCACAGCAGGAGGATAAGACTGCGATTTTTGAGGAATGGTGCAGTTTTCTGAACTTCTTTGATTCCAGCATCAAATTTGAACTGTCCTTTGTGAACATGGCAACCGACAGCACAGAGTTTGAAAAAAGCATCCGCATTCCGTTCCAGAAGGACGGTTTCGACGATGTTCGTGCCGAGTATTCCCAGATGCTGCGCCAGCAGCTTGCCAAGGGCAATAATGGTCTGACCAAGACCAAATTCATCACCTTTGGCGTGGAGGGCGAAAGCATGGCGCAGGTCAAGCCCCGGCTCGACCACATCCAGAACGATCTGCTGAACAACTTCCACCGGCTGGGGGTGCAGGCAAAGCCCCTGAATGGTGTCCAGCGGCTGAAACTCATGCACGATATGTTCAACATGGACGGCGCATCCAAGTTTCACTTTGACTGGAAAGACCTCGTAAAAAGTGGTCTGTCCGTGAAGGATGCTATTGCGCCCACCGCCTTTGCCTTCAAAAATTCCCGGACGTTCCAGATGGGCGGCATCTACTGCGCCGCCAGCTTTCTGAGCATCACGGCATCCGACATCAGCGACCAGCTGCTGAAAGACTTCCTCGATATGGATTCCAGCCAGATCGTCACCATGCACATCCAGTCCGTTGACCAGAACAAGGCCATTAAGACGGTCAAGCGCACCATCACGGAACTGGATCGTAGCAAGATCGAGGAGCAGAAGAAAGCCATCCGTGCCGGGTATGACATTGACATCATTCCGTCGGATTTGGCAACCTACGGCAGAGATGCAAAAGCCCTGCTGAAGGAATTGCAGAGCCAGAACGAACGGATGTTCCTTGTCACCTTTCTGGTGCTGAACACCGGGCGCACGGAACAGGAGCTGGAAAACAATGTTTTTCAGGCATCCAGCATTGCACAGAAGCACAACTGCAATCTGTGCAGGCTGGATTTCCAGCAGGAGCAGGGGCTGATGAGCAGCCTGCCGCTGGCTGACTGCCAGATCGAAATTCAGCGAGGGCTGACTACCAGCAGCACCGCCATCTTCATTCCGTTTACCACACAGGAACTGTACCAGTCCGGCAAAGAAAGCCTGTATTATGGCTTGAATGCTTTGTCCAACAACCTGATTATGGTAGACCGAAAGAAGCTGAAAAATCCGAACGGTCTGATTCTCGGCACTCCCGGTTCCGGCAAGTCCTTCAGTGCAAAGCGTGAAATCACCAACGCTTTTCTGGTGACGGACGATGATATTATCATCTGCGACCCGGAAGCAGAATACGCTCCGCTAGTGGAGCGTCTGCATGGGCAGGTTATCCACATCGGCCCTGCCAGCACTCAGTATATCAACCCCATGGACATCAACAGCAATTACAGCGAGGAGGACAATCCGCTGGCGCTGAAAGCGGACTTTATTCTTTCGCTGTGTGAACTGGTGGTAGGCGGAAAAGAGGGCTTGCAACCTGTGGAAAAGACGGTCATTGACCGCTGTGTTCATGTGGTCTACCGCAAGTATTTCGAGAATCCCACCCCGGAAAATATGCCCCTGCTGGAAGATCTGTACAACGCTCTGCTGACGCAGGACGAACCGGAAGCCCGCCATGTGGCGGCGGCATTGGAGATTTACGTCAAGGGTTCTTTGAACATCTTCAACCACCACACCAACGTGGACATCCACAACCGCATCGTCTGCTTCGACATCAAGCAGCTGGGCAAGCAGCTGAAAAAGCTGGGAATGCTCATCGTGCAGGATGCCGTGTGGGGGCGCGTTACCGCCAACCGCAGTGCCGGAAAATCCACCCGGTACTATGCAGACGAGTTCCACCTTTTGCTGAAAGAGGAACAGACTGCCGCCTATTCTGTGGAGATTTGGAAGCGTTTCCGTAAGTGGGGCGGCATCCCGACAGCCCTAACGCAGAACGTCAAAGATCTGCTGGCAAGCCCCGAAGTATCGAACATTTTCGAGAACTCGGACTTTGTGTATATGCTCAATCAGGCCAACGGAGACCGACAGATCCTCGCAAAGCAGCTCAATATCTCGCCCCATCAGCTTTCCTATGTGACCCACTCCGGCGAGGGTGAAGGGCTGCTGTTCTTCGGCAACGTGATCCTGCCCTTTGTTGACCACTTCCCGAAAGACCTTGAACTCTACCGTATCCTCACGACTAAACTCAACGAGATCTCGGAGGGCACACAGAAATGAGTAATCCGAAGCTGAACATCAAAGAGGAAGCGTCAACCCAAAAGACCCGCTCGCCCCCGAAGAAAACAAAGGTGGAGCAGTCGGTGCCCAGAAAGAAAAAGCTGAAAACCGATGTGGATAAGGCTGCGGAAAAGGCACAGCATCTGCGGTTTGGCAAGGCGGAACTGACCCCGGACGAGCTGAGCCGGTTGAGCAAAGCACAGAAGCGGGAAATGTACGCCGCTCATGCCGCCCGGTCTGCGGTGCACCGGGAGGTTGACCAGTACGAGGACGACAATGTGGGCACGCAGGCGTTGAGCGAGGGCGAAAAAGCGGCAGGAAATGTCCGTGATATTTCCAAAAGCCGCTATGCCCGGAAGCTCAAGAAGAAAGCCAAGATGCAGGGCAAGAAAGGCTCCAAAACCGCAAGATCTTCCGCATCGGAGCCGACTGCGGCACAAGATGCAGGCGCATCCAGCACCAGTGAGGGCGGTTCCAACTGGCTTTCCCGGTGGCAGCAGAAACAGGATATCCGGCAGAGCTATTATGCCGCCGCCCGTTCGGGCACAGCGGCGCAGACCGCAGGCGGCAAAGCGGCATCCAACGGTGCATCTGCTGCCCGGTCCGGCGTGGAACAGGCGGTAGAAAAGGGCAAAACTGCCGTCAGCACCGCCGTAAAGGGGCTGGTGAATGCCGCAAAAGGCAACGCACACGTTCTGGTGATTGTGGGCGTTTTTCTTTTGCTCTTGCTGCTGGTCATGTCAGCGTTTTCGTCCTGTTCCATTCTGTTTTCCGGCACCACGCAGGTATCTGGGCAGACCATTTACACCGCAGAGGACCGGGACATCCGGGGAGCCGAAACCGACTACAAGAAGCTGGAAAAGGAACTGGATAAAAAGATCAAGCGTACCCCCACCGACCACCCCGGCTATGACGAATACCGATACCATCTGGATGCTATTGAGCACGATCCTTGGCAGCTCACTTCGTTCCTGACTACTCTCTACGACGACTACACCCGCAGCGAGGTGCAGGCAAAACTCAAGGAGACGTTTGCCAAGCAATACAAGCTGACCACATGGGTAGAAGTCCAGACCCGATACCGCACGGTAGTGATGATCGACATTTTTACTGGCATCCCCTACACCGTGCAAGTGCCCTATGAGTATCGAATTTTTCACACCAAATTGGTGAATAAAGGGCTGGAAGTGGTTATTCGGGAGGAACTGAACAACGACCAGTGGAAACGGTACGAAATTTTTCAAGATACCTTGGGTGGCAGACCCTACCTGTTTAACGGCGGTCTGCCGCCCAGTGGCTCCGATGGCTCCGGCGCACCGGGCATTGATTATCAGGTTCCAGCGGAAGCCTTAACGGATGAGGAATTTGCCGCCATCTACAAGGAAGCCCAAAAGTATGTGGGTACGCCCTATGTGTGGGGCGGCTCTACCCCGGAAACTGGCTTTGACTGTTCAGGCTACGTTTGTTGGGTCTACAACCAGAACGGCTACAATGTAGGGCGCACCACCGCCAACGGTCTGTGGAACAAGAGCCAGCATATTTCTGAAGCCGAAGCAAAGCCCGGAGACCTTGTTTTCTTCGAGGGAACGTATGATACGCCGGGGAAAAGTCATGTGGGCATCTACCTTGGAAACGGCATGATGGTTTCCGCCGGCGACCCCATAAAGTATGCCAATATTCATTCGTCCTACTGGCAGAAATATCTGTCCGGTTTTGGGCGGCTCTCAAAATGATTGGAGGAAAACATGAGCGAAAAACTCGATAAGCTGCGCGCTTCTCTGGAAAAGGAAAGGGAGCGTCGCATTAAGATCAACACTCGCATTGAAAGCCTTGAACGGCGGATTCAGGAAGCAGAAGCTGCCGAGGTCAACGAGATGGTGCGCACCGCCAAGGTCACGCCGGAACAGCTTGCCGCCCTGCTGCGCCAGTCTGCAACTTCCACCCCGACCCCGGCTGCGTTGTCCGCAGTCGGTGCTACGTTCAACAAGGAGGAATCTGATAATGAAGATGATGAATAAGTTCTGCGCCCTGATGCTGTCGGTGGCACTGTGCGCTGGCATGGCGGCTCCCGCCTTTGCCTTTGAGGGCGATACCACCCCGGTGGAACAGCCGGTTCTGCCGGAAGTGGTGGAGGATGTTGTCACCGTCACGGACGAAGCCTCTGGTGCCCTGACCCCGGAGGGCAACCTGACGCTGGTGGACGATTACCACACCGACTATTCCGATGGCAGCGGTCAGCAGTTCATTACGCTGGTGTCGAAGTCGGGTGCGACTTTCTATCTGGTGATTGACCGCAACGCCAAGGGGCAGCAGACCGTTCACTTTATGAACCTTGTGGACGAAGCCGACCTTCTGGCTCTGATGGAGGAAGATGCTGCCGATGCCTACACCGCTGAAAAAGAAGCAGCGGCGCAGGCGGAACAGGACAGGCTGAAAGCCGAGGAAGAAGCGAAAAAAGCCGCCGAAGAAGCGGCAGCATCCGGCACGGAACAGCCCAAGGAAAACAAGGTCACAAAGATCGCATCCGGCTTTTTGGGTGTGGTGGTGCTGATTGCACTGGCAGCAGGTGGCGGCTTCTATTTCTATCACCAGCAGATGCAGAAGAAAAAAGCCGAAAAAGAAGCCCTCGACCCCGATGCAAACTACACCGAGGACAAGGGCGATTTTGAGATCCCTACCGATGTGCCGGACGAGGACGAAACCCCGGACGAGCAGGACACTGAACCCATCTGATTTCAAGGCGGCATTTTGCCGCCGTACATATCCAAATGAAAACAGATTGGAGGGAACGCTTATTTCAATTCTAGTTGTAGCAGAAAAGCCCTCGGTTGCCATGTCCTACGCCAAAGTCCTCGGTGCCACCAACCGTCAGGACGGCTACCTTGAGGGCAACGGTTATCTGGTAAGCTGGTGCGTGGGTCATCTGGTGGAGCTTGCTCCGCCCAATATCTACGATGCCAAATACGTCAAGTGGAGCATCGCAGATCTGCCCATCCTGCCGGAAAGGTGGCAGTATCTGGTGTCTGCGTCCACCAAAAAGCAGTTTGGTATCCTGCAAAAGCTGATGGACCGCCCAGATGTGGATAGCATTGTCTGTGCAACGGATGCAGGGTAGTGCGGTTAGGTGACTCAAGAGAAAGAAAAAAGAGACCTCATCTCGTCAAAAATCAAATTTCAAAATCATTAAAGGAGCTATTCAAATGAAACGAAATCAGAATTTCGACCATAATCACTCTCAAAAACTGCTTTCCTTCCGCTACAACATAGACACCAACCGAGTGGAAGCCCGGTTCACGGATGGCTCTGCCGTCGCCAACAGGATGCCCAACTGCCTCAGAACATCCTCAACCCGCTACTTTACAGTGGGGTTGACACGGAGGATTGAGTGTCATCGTTTTTTCATGGCTACCGCCGAAAATCATTGTAACGTATTTTGTGTTACAAATTGGTCAAGCGAATGATTATGATTAAAATTCTCTTACTCGCACAATAAGTCATTTGATAAACTGGTTAAAATGCCAAATAATTTCAAATCATAGTCCAACACACAACAAATGTGGTATAATAACAATATATTTAATGCTTTAACTGTGTTTGCAAAAAGGAAAAGAAGATAAGTATGGAGATTACATGGTTGAAAAATGAAGATAATGCCATTCAATACGTCTATGCCTCTGCTGTTCCCCAAAAAATACCATTAGACATTTTTAAAGAAATTGTTCAGAGCAGTAAAGAAAACTGTCTACCTGAATTTTATGTGATATCTGAACAGGGAAAGTATATCGGATATATTTTATTATTGGCCGATAAAAAAGAAGACATCCCTAAACCTTTTACATTTCTTGCATGTCATAATGGCGATACTCTGCCAAAAGAAACTCACAAAAAAATATTGGAATTTATCGGCAAACGGTGTCGTGTAAACAACTGGAATAAACTCGCTTGGTTGGCCGAACAAGAAATCCAGCAATTGTGATATCATCGTTTTTTAAGCTATCTCTCTATAAAAACTCCTTAAAGACATAAAGGCAAACTTGAATAAATAAATTTATCTAAAAGCCCCACCTACAATAGATATTCCAAATCGAAGAATCTACTGCAGGTGGGGCTTGTTCTATGTGATAAGCTATTTTGTAAAAATCAAATACGTAGATTATATGGCAGAATCATTTGGTGACACTGAAAGCTAATGTTGCGCCATCAACGACACTATACATATCGCCGTTAGCCGCAGTAGCAATTCCAGTAAACTCAACCTCCCATTTTCCTTTAGAGAGTCCATATTTTACATCTTCCGTACCGATTGTGCCGTATGCAGAAATGGCATGATCAAAGGTTCCAAAGGGTGTACCAAGTTTATTGAAATGCAGGTTACCTTCAAAGGAAACAATTACTGCACCCGGAACGGTAATCGTCCATTGGATATACCCTTCAGACAGATAATCAAGTGTACATGAACCAGCATCGCCCCAGAAGGTTTCGCGAGAAATTGGGACAAGTTTGAATGTTGCAGAGTTTACAGTTGTTCCTTTATCAATTTCGATACTAGATTTTTTGGAAGAAAGTGCTACAACGCCTGGTTCAACTGCAACAGCAGCAGGCATCAAAACTGTGTTGAAAACAACCAACGCAGCACTCGTTCCAGCCATTTTAAGGAATTCATTTCGGGTCATCTTTTTCATGTCGATTTGCTCCTTATATTTTATTGACTGTTACAAGTCACCCAGCTACAATTTGGATTCTTTTTCGCTTAATTCTGCACTGGAATCACCTCTTACAAAATTTTAGTATATTGGCATCATCGTGATCAAAAGCAATATCACTAACAGCCACCTCATCACACTATAAAGCCGCAAATTTTCAACTCAGGTGTATGCTCATCGGCAAATAAATGTGAACCATACGAATGCCGCTGTTAAACAACCTGCCAAAACCACTAAAATACAACTTGCCAACTTTGGCTCAATAGCAACTTTTTGATTTTCGCACAGCGCAAATTTCTGAAGTTCCTGAAATGTTGTTTGATTGACATTGCCGTGTATTGCTTTCCATGCAACGAAATGATTTGTAATCAGAAGATAATCTGAAACGATTCCTACAAAAACAATGGCAAAAAATGCTGCGGAAAAGAACCACATTCCATCGCATTGATTCACCGTCAGGATATCCTGAAGGCTTGCTGGCTTCAATGCCCATAAAGCCACAACATATAGCAATACTTCGCAGAAATCTCTTTGGAGTGGCCCTTTTTGCTTAAAGAATCCCATTACATGTTCTCCCTGTTCTTTGAAGTCACTATCAGCCACCAATGGCCTGATAATAATCCGTTTTAGACCGAATCAAAGAGCCATTTGACTTATATTCCTTGACAGTTTGATGATAGCAATGTGTATAGTAGCTATTGTCATAGGAAAATAGGACTTCATACGTAATAGAAGATATTGTCACTTTATAGCAGTCCGAGGACATACTCTGAAGCATCTGATCGAAAATAAACGATGCTGTAGAAGAAATAACTGCTGCTGGTGTGCTTCCCCATGCAGTTGCTAAAATACTGGCTACATCAGATGCTTTTTTGCATTTACGCAAATCACTAGCATAAACCGTATCGGTTGCACTTGTGCCAACATAGCGGTGCTTGAACTGCGACCCTGTCACCTCGCTTCCAGTGAGTGCAGGAATTTGTGCCAGCTGTCCGTTTTTGTAATTTTGCTGATCTTGATAAATTTCATAGAACAAGCTATAGTCACTTCTTGCAGTTGATGTTGTTGATTCACCAGATGCACCTACAACAACAATGTCCATCACATCATTAGGATGCACCGTACGCGTAATTCGTGTGATACCTCCATCACGAATTGTAAGCTGTTCAACAACATCTTTTCCATTCATCGAGTACGAAACAGAATAATTTGATCCTGTCAAAAGAGATTCGCTATTGCCATGATTTGTTGAATCTGCAAAGGCAATGGGCATAATGGAAGCAACACAAAGCAGCACCGCTAACACGCAGGAAATATAACGCAAATATGTTTTTGTTTTCATTTTGTTTTTTCCTTTCATGCATTCCTATAGAACAACGGACTCTCATCTGTGCATCGGAAACACCTCCGAAGTACATTGATTATCGATGCTCTCACTTTTTCAAGAGATATTTTCCAAATGCAAGGACGCCTAGAATATAGAAAAGCTGACGAACAATCAACATAATGAATGAAAGCAGCTCCAACATAATCGAACAGTTCCTTTTAGAAAATTATCAAGAAATATATCCCGTAAGAGTATCGCTATCTTACCTTTCATATGAATTTCAGTCATGCTCAAGCGATTCCGGGACATCCGGCTGATATGCCGTAAAGCCACAGGTGCTGTTCACGCTCAAGACTGCGAGAGCCATTGCCATAATGCAAGTGACCTTGCTCAAGAGCAACATAATCTTTTTCATTTCTGTTACCTCCGTTTGATATTTTTTAGAGCATTCATCTTCTGAAAACACATGAACGCCCTCGTACCTTAGGATATCTTCGCTTGTTTCTGAAAAAACGGAATGATTGCAAAAATCACTAAAACCCATTTTGAAATGTAGTATACCGTTATACTGCGGGTGTCCGGAAGCACATTGAAAATGGCAAGTAGGAAATCTATTGACGAAAGAACAGATACGATCATCTTATAGCTTAACCGCTTCTTTTTGCCCAAAGGCTTATTCGTTGCTTCTATCGGAGAGAAAAAGATAGAGATACCCAAAAGAGCTACTGTTGTTATAATACGAAAAAGGTTATTTGCTGCAATTACTTTACTCAGCAAAATGCAGATAAGTGCCAGTCCGGTAAATGCCAGATAGCATCTGGTGTGCGACGTTGCATGATATCCACCAATGTAGATTCTCTGCGGGATAAACCCAATCAAAAATGAAAGTGAGTATCGAACATCACCACACACGGCAGAGACGAGGATGACAAGCAAAACACTTACAACAGACGATATGAGCAACTCGTACCCATAGACATACGCATCCGCTTTTGATTCGTCTACCACTTTTTGTTCGCAGAAAAGACGGACTAATTTCTGAGACAGCGTGCGTTCCCACATTGCAGTTGCGCCACCTTATCTTCTGATTTTTGCTTCACTGTATCATAAATTTCAGCAAAATCAAGAGGTTTGGCAAAACTGGTCGTTCTGGTGACAAAAGTGGTAGGTCAGGCTACTTGTAAGGAGCCTTTGCACAGTCTATAATAGTAGCAGGACATTATTTTGTGGAGGTTGTCAAAATGCTGAAGTACCACGTTGCAGTCTGCGATGATGAGAAATCAGACCTTGATGGCATTGTTCAAAGCGTCCAGCAGTACGATGTGCAAGGCTGCTTTGACATTGAAACTTACATGGATGGAAACGAACTTCTGAGCGAATTGCAAATGCAGAAGAAATCCTTTGATCTGCTTCTTCTCGATATCGAGATGCCATCCAACGGTTTTCAGCTGGCGCAGTCTTTGATTCAGATGGAGAAGCATCCTTTGGTGGTATTTGTCACGAAGCGGCATGAGTACGCTGTGCAGGGATATGGCATTGCATTCCGCTACCTTGTCAAACCTTTGGATCAGACGCTGTTCGCTGCGGCAATGGATGCCGTCCTTCAGGAACTGAACTCCAAACATTTCACGATCGAATACGATGGTGTTACCATGTCCTTGGAAACATCGGACATTTACTTTCTGGAAAGCCACGGACATAAAGTTCTGATTCACTGCAAGGAGCAAGACCTTACATTGCGAATGAGCATTCCTGAAGCCTTGGAGCAGCTTCCCAAACGGTGCTTTGTGTCACCACACAAAAGTTATCTCGTCAACATGGAACACATTGTTTACGCTACTGGAACCGCTGTTTTTCTTTCCAGCGGACATCAGCTACCGATCAGCAGGAGGAAGCGTCAGGAGTTCAATCAAAATTTCAACGCTTATTTGGGAAGATGATGCTTTATTATTTCGTTGAGTTTGCAGGGAGTTTTGCCAACATCGCCCTGTTGCTGCTTTTCATCGGTCGGCTGTTTCCTCAAAAGGAACCCATTTCAAGATGGTTCTATGTGTATGTTGCACTTTTTATCGCTGGGCAGTGTGCTTTGAGCTTATTTCCGAATTGGGTGACGCAGCGCACAGTCTATCTTTTGGTTGGCGGATTCCTCCTTGCGTTGCTATTCTACGAAGTGCGGCCATGGCAGGCGGTTTTCGCAAGTGGAGCTTTCTTTACACTGGCTGCTTTGGTGGAAGTGTTTGCAATGCTCCTGATTGGACTGCGCATCCCGGACACCGACATTCTGATGCAAGCTGGGGCAGCACGGTTGATTTATGTCGTTTTTTCAAACCTGATACAAATTCTGCTCGTAGTCCTGGTCTCACATTTTTTCAGCCGAAAAGGAAATGCTCTGCGCATCCTATGGCTGTTGCCAATCATTGCAATCCAAGTCGCAAGCATCGCGGTTTGTTATGTAGCACAGTATCATGCTGCGGATGAGTATTTCCCGGATTATATGGTCGGCCTTATGGCTGTGCTTCTCCTTATAAACATCCTGATTGTGTTCTATGTGGAAGCTCTCCGGGAAAATGAACTGGAAAAATTCAAAGTCAAGTTCAACGAGCAGCAGTACAATCTTCAAATGGAATACTACCAGCAGCTCAAAGAACGTCAGGAAGAAGTCCGTTCCCTGCGGCATGATGTGAAGAAATATATTCTGGCGATGCAGGCGGTTGCAGAACACGGCGATACCGAAGAACTTCACAAGATTGCACAAGCTGCCACGGATATTTTTGAGCGTACCACAAATGTTTCTGCTGTCGGAAACCCTGTTGTGGATGCTCTTTTAAATTATTACCTGCGAATCGCAGAGAAGAATAACATCAAGGTCAAACTGGATGTGACGATTCCTGAAGTTCTGACGATCTCATCGTTGTCTTTGAGCATCATTATCGGAAACACATTTGACAACGCCATTGAAGCCTGTTGCGACTTGCCAGCGGAACAGAGAATCATTCATCTACAACTGCGCAAGCAGTATCGCAGTCTCTTTTATCGGCTTGAGAATCCATACAGCGATACCGTCCGTAGCATCCGCATCGGAGAGTATCACGGTTACGGACTAAAGAACATAAATCGTATCGTTCAGGAGAATCATGGTGACTTCTATACGAAAAAGAAAGACGGTGTGTTTACCGTCCAAGTCCGCCTGAACTGCGAAAATTAAATATGTTTCCACAGCCAAATGATCAGCCTTTATACTGATTGTTTGGCTCTTTATTTTGTAAAGGAGCGTGATGCCATGACCCAACCGAAAACCAACCTTGCCTATCTCCGCAGCGAGAAAGCCAAAGCGGAGCAGAAGCTGCGCTCTTGCCAGCACCGGGAAAAGATCCTTGAACGCAGGATGTCAGAGCTGAACCGGAGAGAGCGTGTGCACCGTCTTTGTACTCGTGCCGGAATGCTGGAAAGCTTTCTGGTCTGTCCGGGAGAACTGACCGACGATCAGGTGATGGAGCTTTTGAAGATCTCATTCCGTCAACCTGAAGTCGTGCTGGCGCTTGCAAAGATGGTGCATGACGTTCACGAACGAAGCAACGTCCAAAACCCTTTAGAATAAAGACCTGCTAATAAAAGTCAAGCCCTAAAATAAGAAAATTCGCCAACCAACCGCTGCCCATGACAAACAGCATTCAAATGCTGGTCAAAACACAGCGAGGGCGACGGAGGGGATAGCAAAGCAAGCCCAGCCAGCCCTCGCAAAATCAGGATAGCATTTGAATGCTTCGGTTTGTCAAGGGTTCGCTGCGCCAGCTAAGTGGTTCTTTGGATTTAGCTCAGGCTCAAGAGGAAATTACGTCCAAAAACAAATATCCATGCTTACTGTGAGCGTTCGGAGTCCATTACAGCTTTCACTCTAGCGTAGTAGATTCGTAAGAACTTGTTGGCCGAAGCCATCATGTAAACTTTGTAGGGCTTTCCCTCTGAGCGCTTTTTGTTCATGAACTGAAAAACAGGTTCATCCTGTGGCTGTGTTTGCAAAATAACAGTCATAATCAGAAAAAGTGTTCTTCGCAAAACTGCTGAACCAACTTTGCTGATTCCTTTATCATTCCCAACGACCTTGCCAGAGTCGTTTGGCTGCGGCTCAATTCCCGCAAAAGCAATGAGAGATTTCTTGGAGGAAAAGCGGCGGACATCCCCGATTTCGGCCATCAGCTGAGGGCCGAGAGAAGGGCCGACGCCGTACATTTCCATCACGGTGTCAAATTCAGGAAGCTGCTGAGAGAGGCGAAGCATTTCCTGCCGGAATGCAGCAACTGACTGAGATACGGCTTTCAATTGAGCGACCTGTTGCTGGATAAGGAGTTTTGAGGTGGGCGATTTCGGAAGAGAAGCGGAATTAACGGCACAGGCATAGATCTCGTCCGATTTTGAACGAGTGAAAACGTATCCGTGTTTCTGGCACCACTTCAGATATTTTTTGGCAAAAGCATTCGCAGAAAGACTTGAAATGCACTCGCTGTGCCAGAAATCTCCGATAAAATCGACCCATTTCTCACATCCATTGCTCTTCGCAGGGCTAGTAAACAACTTATTGGCATCTGGAAAGGTCAGGTCAAGAGATGAAATCAGATTATTCTTCAGCATAGTACGAATCGCTACGGCTTGCTGGTACTGGCGATAACAATTCTTCAAAGCCAGCCGGGTATCATCTTCGGGAAGGTATTGCCGCAGCCGTGTCCACTTGTCGAGCGTATAGTTGGCGATTTTAACAGCGTCTTTCCTATCCGTCTTGACACGTCTTAAACTGTTGTTGTCGTAGTCGTGAATTAGAACAGGGTTGACTACGGAAACAAATAAGCCCGCATCGTGTAAAACGAAAGCAACCGGTTTGTGGTAATTCCCGGTGGCTTCCAGAACAACGCGGGTCTCTCCGTCCAGAGCTTTGAGCTTCTCCGCCAGATCGTGCAGGTTCTGGGCGGTATGTAAAACTTCAAAAGGTTCGAGTACCACTTCTCCGAAGGGGCGCATAACACAAACCATGCTCTTCCCTTTGGAAACGTCAATGCCTACTGCGTTCATGATCTTTCCTCCATTTTTTGTATTTGCAACCGGAATCCATCTTTACTCGTTGCCGATTCAATCTATTGGGTGACACGAACGCTCCGCTTGGCGGTGGCTCAACCTGCTTAAAACGAATGCTACAACAAGAGAGATGGCGAACTGTCTTTGTTGCGGGCGTAACTGCCCAGGGCGCAATGCGTCAGCCGATTACTCTCTTATTGTAACTTAGGTACGAGTTGGAATGGAATATGGCTGGCTACCATATCCGGTCCCAACCCTATTGTAATAGGGCGCAATTATACACCACCTAAAGGTTGTGCATTGCGTTCTGCCGAAAGCCCCTTGCAGGGAGCTGATGATTTCCGCAGTCTGCTCCAATCATACAGGGGAAGCTACACTTCCCCTGCGTTGGCTTTGCCAACTACCCCTTTGTGGACTTGCCGCCGGGAAACGATTGCAAGCAATCATTCCCCGACAGCAAGTTTATATTCCACCACCTGACCGCTGCTGAAAAGTATCGGTCATTTTTTTGCACCGAAAGGAGGTTCACACAAATTGCCAGTACCCCACTTCAATATCAAAATCACTCAGCGAAGCAAAGGCAACTCTGCGGTTGCCGGAGCTGCCTACCAAGCCGGAGAAAAGCTGTTTTCCGAGTATGACCAGAAAACCAAGAATTACACTTGCAAAAAAGAAGTGGTCTATACGGAAATCATGCTGCCCCCAAATGCTCCACCCGAATATGCAGACCGAGCAACCCTCTGGAACTCCGTTGAAGAAATCGAAAAGCAATGGAACTCACAGCTTGCAAGACGGTTTGTTGCCGCCCTGCCCAGAGAAGTCCCGATGGAGCTGTTACCGCAGATGGTCAAAGAATACTGCGAGGAACAGTTTGTTTCAAAGGGAATGTGTTGTGATTTCGCAATCCATGACCCCGATCCGCCGGGACACAATCCCCATTGCCATTTCATGCTGACCATGCGAGCCATTGATGAAAATGGAAAATGGATGCCTAAGAGCCGCAAGGTTTATGACCTTGACGAAAACGGCGAGCGTATCAAGCTCCCATCCGGCAGATGGAAAAGCCATAAGGAAGATACCGTTGACTGGAACGAACAGTACCATGCCGAGGAATGGCGGCATGGTTGGGAAATTGTTCAGAACAAATATCTGGAACTTGCCGGAAGTCCAGAACGGATTGATATGCGTTCCTATGAAAGACAGGGACTTGACATTATCCCGACAGTCCACATGGGAACGGCTGTCTCTGCGTTGGAGCGAAAAGGCATTGCCACCAACATCGGCAATCTCAACCGAGACATTAAAGCCGCCAACCGCATGATGAACGCTATCCGCAGCACTATCAAAAGTCTGCGTGACTGGATTGCTGACATTCTGGAAGCCACCAAAGAAGTCATTGCAGAAAATGAAGCGGAAAAGAAAAATGCTTCTCCGAACCTTGCCGTTCTACTGCGTGATTATCTGAATCTGCGAAAGGCAGAGCGTAGCGAATGGTCGAGATACGGACAGCAGAAAGGCACGACCGATGATTTGAAAACCATTTCCCAAGCGACCGTCTATCTACAACGGCATGAGCTTTTCACGCTGGAAGATTTGGACATTGCCCTGCAAGGGGTGAGTGAAAAGGCTACTGCCATTCGTGAAGATATGCAGAAAGCCGCTAACCGCATGAAAGCCATTACCGCCATTCAGACCGCCGTTGCTGATTGTGAAAAGCATAAAGCAGTCCATGACAAGTATATCAAAATCGGCTGGAAAATCCGAAAGGAAGCCTATGTCGAAAGTCATAAGGACGAGCTGACCGCTTTTAATAAGGCATACCGCATTCTGAAAAAGCATGGTGCTGATTTGAATGTGGATTTGAAAGCCTTGCAAAAAGAATATGACGGTCTGCGGACTACTCACGCTGATCTGAAAGAACAGCTTGCCGCAGTCAATGAAGAATTGAAGCCGATGAAAGATATTCGCTACTGGGTTAGCAAGGTTCTATCGCCGGAACAGACGGGAGAGAAACAGCCAGAGCCGAAGCATTCTCTCAAAGAACGCTTGCAGTATGAGCAGGAACAGAAGAAACAGAAACAGGTGCAGAAAGCACCCAAGCAGAAAAAACAGGATATGGAACTTTAACAGGCACTTGCCGTTTTCATTTGGAAAATAGCAGGTGCTTTTTCTATTTCAGGAGGAAATGCCTATTGAATTTATTTGAAGCAGTAAAACAGAATGTAACAACCCGACAGGCGGCAGAACGCTATGGAATCCGTATTAGACGAAACGGAATGGCGGTCTGCCCCTTTCACAATGATAAGAACCCCAGCATGAAACTTGACCGCCGCTTTCATTGCTTTGGCTGTCAGGCAGATGGAGACGCAGTTGACTTTGTTTCCCGACTGTTTGGCTTGCCGAGCAAAGAAGCCGCCATGAAGATAGCTGATGATTTTGGTATCAGCTATGACAGCAGACAGAAACCGTCAATCAGACCGAAAATCCGAGAGCCTACCCCGGAGCAGAAATATCAGCAGGAAGAAAATCACTGCTACAAGGTGCTGTCCGATTACTTCCATCTTCTGAGGAAGTGGGAAAAGCAATACGCACCGCAACGGACGGATGAAGTGTGGCACCCGCTTTTTGTGGAAGCATTGGAGAAGAAAAGCTATATCGAATACCTGCTGGATATTCTTCTCTATGACACTCCCGAAGAAAAGAAAGCTCTTGTAGCCGAGCAGAGAAAAGAGGTGATGAAACTTGAACAGCGAATTGCAGGACACACAGCCGAGCATGACCGTGGAAGAAGTCAGAGGAAGTCTGGACTTGACCGATAACGGAGCAATCAAGAACAGCATACGCAACTGTCTGACCGTTTTTCAGAATGACCCCGTTCTGCAAGGTGCTGTCAGATATAACATTCTTACCGAGCGTATCGACATTGTGAAGCCGCTTTGGTGGAGCAAGCAGACAGCGACCTTGACCGACACGGACTTAAATTATCTCATGCTCTATCTGGAAGATAAATATAGTCTGACCAGCGAGAAGAAAATACAGAAAGCCCTTTCCATTATCGCTGACAGCAACAAGTACCACCCTATCCGAGATTATCTGAACGGTCTGGAATGGGACGGAACAGAACGCATCCGCTATGCCTTGCCCCGATTTCTCGGAGCAGAGGAAGGCGAGTACACTTATCAGGCATTACGGCTGTTCATGTTGGGAGCAATCAGCAGAGTGTTCAAACCCGGCTGTAAGTTTGAAGTTATGCTCTGCCTTGTGGGTGGACAGGGTGCAGGAAAGTCCACTTTCTTCCGTCTGCTGGCAGTCAAAGATGAATGGTTCTCCGATGACCTGAAAAAGATTGACGATGACAATGTGTACCGTAAAATGCAGGGGCATTGGATTATCGAAATGTCGGAAATGATTGCCACAGCCAATGCCAAGAGCATTGAGGATATTAAGTCCTTTATCAGCAGGGCGAAAGAAACCTATAAAGTGCCGTATGAAACCCATCCGGCAGACCGCTTGCGACAATGTGTGTTCGGAGGTTCTTCCAACACGATGGACTTTCTACCCCTTGACCGAAGCGGCAACCGTAGATTTCTGCCTATCATGGTACACCCTGAAAATGCAGAGATTCACATTCTGGAAGATGAAGCCGCATCCAGAGCGTTCATTGATATGATGTGGGCAGAAGTCATGTTCATCTATCAGAACTTCCCTGTAAAGCTGACCTTATCAAAGGATATGGACAAGGAACTGAAAGAACTGCAAAAGCAGTTTATGCCGGAGGACACGAAAGCAGGACTGATCCAGTCTTTCCTTGATAACTTCAAAGGTACACAGGTCTGCTCCAAGCTGATCTATGCAGAAGCTCTGAACCACCCTTTTGATGAGCCGAAGCAATGGGAAATCCGAGAAATCAATGAAATCATGAACAACAGCATTGAGGGATGGAGACCGTTTTCCAATCCACGCAGCTTTGCCAAGTATGGCAGACAGCGAGGGTGGGAACGCATACCACCGCCCGACAACGAGCCATCGGCAACAGGCTCAAATCTGACGGACGGTTTTCGTGAACTGACCGAGGAAGAAGCCCGACAGATGGAATTACCGTTTTGAAAAAATGACCGTGTTGCCGACTATGTTGCTACCCCGTTGTCAAGTCCGTTGCAGGGCAAATCTCTTAAAAGTCCTTTATTTACAAGGGATTTTCTTCTCTGGCAACAAAAGCAACGGAGAAATCAAAGAAAAAAGTAAAAATAGTAAATAAGCCAGATAGGACTATGTTCGAGGTTTTTTGAAGTCCGTTGCCGGACTTCGTTGCCGACCACACACCCTGTCTGGCTTTTTCCATTTCAAGGAGGTATTGCATGACACAGAACACAACCACAGCAAAAGCACACAAGGCAACCCCGGTAGGAACATTCAACATGAGAATGGGAAACACCACCTATGTTATCGGCGTTCATTTCAGCAAGGAAAGCAAGGACACCTTAGAGGACAAGATGAAGCGGTTAATGCGTGATGATGTGAAAGCGGCGAATTTCTGAATTGAAAATAATTTGTGACTTTTCCGTTTTCTATCTTGACGAAACGCTTCCGAAAGGCGGTCTCATTCAAGAATGTGGACTTGCCCTGCTGAAGAACGGATATAAGATCAGGACGATGAACACCATAAATTTTCACAAGTCCATGCGCTACAATCCGTTCGCATATATCCACGAGGAAAAGGATATTTTGAAGCTGGTCACGACCCTTATGACCAACACCAAAGGTGAAGGTCAGGGCGGCGATCCATTCTGGGACAAAGCAGAGCGGCTTTTACTGACATCGCTGATTGCCTATCTGCACTACGAAGCCCCAGCTGAGGAGCAGAATTTTGCTACGCTGCTGGAAATGCTCAACACCATGCAGGTGTCCGAGGACGACGAGGATTATCAGAATCCGGTTGATTTGCTCTTTGAAGATTTGGCAAAAAAGAAGCCGAACAGCTTTGCAGGGCGGCAGTACAAGCTCTATAAATTGGCTGCCGGCAAGACCGCAAAATCCATCCTGATTTCCTGCGGTGCCCGCCTTTCGCCCTTTGACATCCAAGAAATCCGGGATGCGACCATGTACGATGAGCTGGAGCTGGATAAACTGGGCGACCGAAAAACAGCCTTATTCCTTATCATGTCGGATACGGACAGCACGTTCAATTTCCTTATCAGCATGATCTACTCCCAGCTTTTCAATTTGCTCTGTGACAAGGCAGATGATGTGTACGGCGGAAAGCTGCCTGTCCATGTGCGCTGCCTGATCGACGAGTGTGCCAATATTGGCCAGATTCCGCAGCTGGAAAAACTGGTGGCAACCATCCGAAGCCGCGAGATTTCGGCCTGCCTTGTGCTGCAAACCAGAAGCCAGTTGAAAGCCATCTACAAGGATAATGCGGATACCATCGTGGGCAACATGGACAGCCAGATATTTCTGGGTGGCAGCGAGCCTACTACCCTTAAAGATCTTGCCGAAGCACTCGGCAAGGAAACCATCGACAGCTACAACAATTCCGATACCCGTGGCAATAGCCCAAGCTATGGCACCAACTATCAAAAACTCGGTCATGAACTTATGAGCCGGGATGAGCTGGCGGTGCTGGATGGCGGCAAGTGCATCTTGCAGCTGCGCGGTGTAAGACCCTTTCTGTCGGATAAATACGATCTGACCCAACATCCGAACTACAAAATGACATCGGATGCTGACCCCAAAAATGCTCTGGATATTGAAAAATATCTGAGCCATAAAGAAAAAATCCGCACGGACGACCAGTTCGTCCTCGTGGATGTTGATTCACTCCCGCCCGCCTGACAAAGACGAGCGGTTATTTTTTATCCTGACCCAAAAGGCGCACCAGAAAATCAGCCCTTGCCGCAGTTTACGGCAGTTCACAAGTAGGTTTCGGGTGTGCGCAGGGTCACTTTTTGCCAAACAAAGGAGACGAAATATGGAATTTTTCAATAGTGCAGTGGACGTTCTGAAGACTCTGGTCGTGGCACTGGGTGCCGGTCTGGGCGTGTGGGGTGCTGTCAACCTCATGGAAGGCTACGGCGGCGATAATCCCTCCGCAAATACTCATGTGCCATAAAGTAACACACAAGAAGTTGATAGACAACAGCCCGTTATTCCGTAAAAATTTCAAAGTAGAATTTCATGGAAGCCATACAAATTGTGTGGCTTCTTTTGCTTAATAAGCAAAGATAAATTTTCTAATACCCTATTGACAAAAGCGTTTGCCTTGAATATAATGTACTTGTACGATAAGTACATTAAAGAACAAAGGAGGGGCGTTGTGGAAATTATCATAAGCAGTAATACGAGCAAGCCAATTTATGAGCAGATAACTTCACAGATAAAAGCCATGATTATGAGTGGCGAGTTAAAAACCGGCGATCCTATTCCCTCTATGCGGGCGCTGGCAAAGTCCATTCATGTGAGTGTTATTACCGTTCAAAAAGCGTATGAAGATTTGCAAAGGGACGGTTTTATTGAAACAACGGTAGGCCGAGGAAGTTTTGTGTCGGCACAGAACAAAGACTTTTATCAGGAAGAACAGCAGAGATTGGCCGAAGAACATTTGCAAGAGGCCGCCGATATTGGGCGGATAAGTGGAATATCGTTGGAAAAACTGATTGAATTACTGACGATATTTTATCAAGAGGAGGATTAACTATGAACGCTATTTTGCAGGTTGAGAACTTGACAAAGCAATACGCCGATTTCAAGTTAGACCATGTTTCGTTTTCGGTTCCGAAAGGAACAATCATGGGGCTTATTGGCGAAAATGGAGCCGGAAAAAGCACAACTATCAATGCTATTCTTGATTTAATTCATAAAGATGATGGAACAGTTACTTTTTGGGGGCAGGAATTATCGTCCACAAAACAAATCAAAGAGGATGTTGGCGTAGTGTTTGACGGAATTAACTTCTATGAAACGCTCACTCCGGCCAAAGTCGGGAAAATTGCTGGTGCTGCCTACAAACAGTGGGACGGCCATCTGTTTCAAGACTATCTAAAGCGGTTTCAACTTCCAGCGGATAAGGAAATTAAATCTCTGTCCAAGGGAATGAAGATGAAGTTGTGTATTGCCGTCGCCCTTTCCCATAACCCCAAGCTACTGATTTTGGACGAAGCGACAAGTGGCCTCGACCCTGTAATGCGTGATGATATTCTTGATGTATTTCTTGAATTTGTTCAGGACGAAAATCATTCCATTTTGATGTCCTCGCATATCACAACAGATTTAGAAAAAGTCGCAGATTACATTACATTTATCCATCAGGGCAAGGTTCTTTTTTGTAAAACGAAAGATGAACTTCGTTATAACTATGGTATTATCCGCTGTGGCGCAGCACTGTTCGACCAGCTCGATAAAGCGGAAATTCTGGCTTACCGCAAAGATGATTATCAATGGAATGTGCTGGTAGCTGACAAGGAAAAAGCCCGGAGGAAATATAAAAATGCCGTAGTGGACGACGCAACAATCGACGATATTCTGCTGCTGTATGTGAAAGGAGAGCAAGCAAAATGAAAAGTCTTGTTTTGAAAGATTTATTTAATATCGGCCACAATGCGAAATCTATGCTATTCATCCTTGTGGTTTTTGCCGTTGCGCTTATTCCGTTTTCCGGCGTAGAAGGCTATATTTTTGTATGTGCGATTTTGTGCAGCATGATGATTGTAACAACCTTTTCTTTTGATGACAGTTCTAAATGGACACGGTATGCTATGATAATGCCAGTTTCCAAGAAAGAATTGGTTGCTGGAAAATTTATGGTGCTGGCTATCTTCTGCGCCATTGGCAGCCTCTTTGGGCTGATTATTGGTTTTATCGGTGGCCTAATCACACATAAAATCGTACTCGACATAGTAGGGATTGGAGAGCTTCTGTTTTTGACACTCGTTGCATGGGTAATCTCCCTTATTTTTGGAAGTATGTCAATTCCTCTTGTGTTCAAGTTTGGCGCAGAAAAAGGCCGTGTTCTGCTATTAGTATCATTCCTCATTCCGGCAGGGATTTGCTTTGGAATATATCAGCTTCTTACTATGCTGGGAGTTGCATTGACAGACCAGATTGTATTTATTCTTCTCTGCTGCTCACCGCTTCTGGCGTTGGCATGGTGCTATGTGATGTATCAAATCAGTTATCGCATTTTTGTAAAGCAAGAGCTTTGATTTCTATTGGGAGGTATCTATATGGGAAGCAGAAGATTTGAAATTACTGAAACTGCAGGAAGTGTGAAAGGCTTTTATGTGGTAGTGGACAGAGAAACCGGGGTCAATTACCTTGTGGCAAAGTTTGGAACTGGCGGGGGGATTTTTCCCTTGATTGACAAAGACGGAAAACCGATTATCAGCGAGTAGCAAAGCCAGCCGAGCCAGTCAACGGCAAGTGAATGGGCTGCGCCCACCGTTGACAGCCCCGTCTGTCCTTGCTGGTAGGTAATCAAGGGGCGACAGCAAAAAAGTGCTGCCGCCCTTTCCCATAATCGAAGAAAGGGGGATTTTCCATGACTGAATACGAAGCCTATCAAGAACATATCCGCTATACCCATGATACCTATTGCCGGATTGTTATTCGCCATGCGTCCTTTGACGCTACCCATGTGCTTTTTCGCTTTCAATATATATAGCCACAGTGTTGCTACTAATGCTAAAACAAGAAAATTGTAACTGTTCAGAACCCCTGATATCATTTTCAACTAATGGGGTTCTGAACAGTTACAATCGTTATACATTATCGTTATACATTATATAGAGATAAATGGTTTATATTGTGTTACAAAGTGTTGTAAAGGCTGGAATTACAGACTTTTTTTAAATTGACTTACATATAAAGTGTTATATTTATTTATCCTGATTTGACCGAAATTTGCCCCGAGATTCTTTGTTTGGATTTGTTTGAAAATAGTTTGATAAAAATAAAATAGAATGAAATATTTGAAATAAACATAAAAAAATATAGACAAAATAGGGAATAAGATATAATATTAAAGTAAATATATAATCTAAGGAGGAAGGATATTTATGAGAAAAATTTTTAAACGATTTGCTTCACTTTTGACAATCTTTATATTGACTATTATGTCAATAGTTCCTGTCCATGCATCGGAGAATACTTCTGTTGTAAATGTTACGGATGATTTGGCGATACAGATGGCAGAACGTTTTGCAAAGGGAATAGGAGAAAATAGCAATATTGTTGCTAATAATCCGAGAAAATTTTATGATACAACAGGTCAAGCTATTGGATATATTGTAAATTACAATTTAGAAAACAAACCATATGGATATGTAGTTTTTGATACTACGTGTGAATCTTTGATATCAGAATACTCATTTGGTAATAATTCAGCAAATCCATATGAGGTGATTTATCAAAGTGAAGCAAATGTATTTAGTGAAAAAGCAAATACCTCTGAAATATATAAAATAGCTCCGTTTGAATATGGTATTGTTGATAATTTGGGAAAGATTAGAACGAATTATGGTGAAACATTAGAAAAAACAGTACTGTCCTTGAATGAGAGTAGGGGAAAAGACCCAGCTACTTGGGATGAGGTTTTGCTAGATATTGATGAAGTTTATGAAAACTACACGCTTGTTTCAACAAATCATCTTCAAGAATTTATTTCCTTTAATGAGCCGTATATAGAAAGTGTAACAGGACATTATGCATGTGCAGTTAGTGCATTATTAGCATGTGGTGCATATTATAATGCTGTTGATTATACAGATATTGCAGGTGATTATATGGATATTTGGGATTCAACAGGAACGACAGTTTCATCGGAGAGTGGAGGAATAACATATGGTTCAACAACTATTGGCAATATTGGACCTGGATTTGTGGACTTTTGTGCTGGAAAGAATGTTTCTGTAACACAAAATACTGACTATAGTCCCAATTATAATTTTTTCACTAATTGCATTGATAGAGGAGATATAGCAGTTGTCCATTGTGGTATAATTAGCAGTGATACTGGAGAACGTGCGGGGCATTCAATGGCAGCAGAGGGATATGCAACTTTGCGAGCATATAATTCTGGAAATACAGTACATACATTGATGGTATTTGATGGATGGGGGGATACAGTACGTTATTTGAATTTTGATTTTGATAGTTGGACAGACATATCGGGGACTACATTTAATGGATAAGAAACGATTGATTTTGTTAATCATACTTTTGCTTGCAATAGTATTAATTGTGCTTGGCGTAAAAGGAAATGTTTTTAAGGAGAATCGTCAAAATATGGAGTTGCGTTCTAGTGGAGATGATAATTCTCATTGGTTTCATTTGAGTGGGGTTGTTGTAGAGAAAACTTTTGATACACTTTTAATAGAACTAAATGAGAAGGAAGAAAGTAGTCTATTTTTTGATACGACAAAAGTTAGTTTAGATTGTACTAAGTGTAAAGGTGATCTAGAACAAGTATCAGAAGGAAATGTTATTAAATTTTATTTTTTTAAGTATAATATTGATGGTGAAACGGTAAAAATTGAAAGAATAGTAAGATAAAAGTAT
>ENA-OQID01000382-OQID01000382.1-human-gut-metagenome-genome-assembly--contig:-NODE-382-length-24895-cov-80.423604_pt1 | contig 24895 bp, 22 predicted proteins | sample MGYA00242567_ERZ504727 | MGnify/ENA primary metagenome ERZ504727 (study PRJEB26092, sample SAMD00036215) | human gut metagenome | host: Homo sapiens | study: EMG produced TPA metagenomics assembly of...
ATATATGCCTCGTAGGCTGCATCATAGAGGATGATGCTCTCGTTCTTGATAGCATAGTTTACCCATTTTCTGAGTTCCTCTTTCGAGATGACCGTACCCGTAGGGTTGTTTGGATAACAGAGATAAATCATGTCCACACGGTGGTCTGGAATCTGAGGGATGAAGTCGTCGCTCTCATCGCAAGGCATGTAGGTTACATTGCTCCACTTGCCGTTCTCGAAGATTCCCGCTCTACCTATCATCACGTTAGAGTCTATATAAACCGGATAAATCGGGTCGGTAACGCCGATGTTGTTATCCCATCTCAAAATCTCCTGGATATTTCCCGTATCGCTCTTGGCTCCATCGTTTACGAATACCTCGTTGGCGTCGAGATGAATGCCACGTGGCAGAAAGTCGTTCTTGATGATAGCCTCTCGGAGGAAGTCGTAGCCTCGCTCCGGACCGTAGCCTCTGAAAGAAGCCTGCTCAGCCATCTCGTCTACAGCCTTGTGCATCGCCTTGATGACGGCAGGGCAGAGAGGCTGGGTTACGTCACCGATGCCCAGACTGATTACACGCTGCTTTGGATGTGCAATCTTGTAGGCGTTCACCTTCTTTGCGATGTCGGCAAACAAGTAGTTGTTGGCCAACTTCAGGAAATGTTCATTAACTAATGCCATATTTTGTTTCTCCTTTTATTTGTGGTCATTATCGACCATTTGTTATTTAAGTTTGCGTTCTTTCTAATTTTAATGTTGAGTGTTGAATGTTGAATGTTGACTTGGTGGGTGCAGCTAAATTCATCATTCAACATTCCACATTCAACACTCCAACTGGATTTCTCCTTCGAATGAGAAGGCTGCAGGCCCTGTCATGTAAACATGATCATCAGCCTCGCTATATTCTATTTCCAGCGTTCCGCCATCCATCACGATACTGCTTTTTCTGCCAGTACGCTTGGTAAGGGCTGCGGCTACGGCTGTGGCACAGGCTCCTGTTCCGCAAGCCATTGTTATTCCGCTTCCCCTTTCCCAAACTCGTGTCCTTATGGCGTCTGTGTCAGTTACTTGTGCAAATTCTATGTTGCATCTCTGGGGAAATGCCTTGTCTCTTTCCAGAATTTTACCATAGTGGGCGATGTCGATGGTGTCGATGTCATCCACGAAGGTGACGAAATGCGGATTACCCATGCAAACATAGGTGCCTTCAAATTTTCTGCCGTCAGCTTTGAGCACCGAAGGACCTATGAATTGCTCGGGATTTTCAAGTTTGGGTTCCAGCATGTCTACTGTTACCGATTCCACCACTTCTTTATTATCCTGAAGATGAAGTTTCAATATCTTGATACCCGAAAGCGTTTCCAGTCGGATGGTGTCCTTTCGGGTCAATCCTTTTTCGTAAAGATACTTACCGATGCATCGGCTTGCATTGCCGCACATCATCGCTTCTGAACCATCGGCGTTGAAGATGCGCATCGAATAATCTGCTCTTCTGCTGTCTTGCGGCTTTCCGATGAGAACCAGTCCATCGCTTCCTATGCCCGTGTGATAAGCACTCCAGGCAATGGCCGCCTTCTCTGGGTCAGGGATGTCGTATTGTTGGGTATCTACATATATATAATCGTTACCCGCTCCCTGCATCTTTGTAAAATGAACTGTTTCTTTCATCTGCGTTGTTCTTTATGTTTGAATACTCTTCTTTTATCTCTCATGTCTTATCTCTTTTGAGATTTGACTTTTTGCTAGTCTTTCGAATATTTCGATGACTATTTGTTTGATTTCGGTTGCAAAGGTACGACGATTTGTTGAGATATGCAAGAAAATAAATACAGAAATCTTGATTATTTTTCGCTATCTTACAATTTGTGTTATAAAAATGCTTTCTGCCTTACAAATTGTAAGGAGAATGTGATAAGCCTCGATAAATTTAAAATATTCGATAAAAAGCAGAAACGAAATGGTTTTATTTTCTTTAAAATGCTGACAAAATGTATTAATTTTGCAGCCGAAAACGAACATAGTGTAAAGGAAAGGCTTGGTTTGAATAGCAACCAATGAAGGTCCGTTTTCGAAAAGAGACAATCAATAGAAGTATTAACACATTATTAATTATTAAAGGATTATGAAGAAGATTGAGGCAATTATCCGCAAGTCTAGATTCGAGGATGTCAAGAAGGCGCTTTTAGCAGCAGACATCGAGTGGTTCTCTTATTATAATGTAAGAGGTGAGGGTAAAATGCGCCAGGCTCGCATTTACCGTGGTGTGATGTATGATACCAGCAGCATCGAGCGTGTGCTTCTGAACATCGTGGTTCGTGACAAGAACGTGGAACCAACCATCGCCGCCATCCAGGGCGCTGCCCAGACAGGTGAAGTAGGAGATGGCAGAATCTTCGTGATTCCTGTACTCGATACGGTAAGAATCAGAACCGGCGAACGTGGCGACATCGCATTGTATAACGCTGAGAAAGAGGAATAAAGATACTTTGAATTTTGAGGTTTGAACATAGAACTTTATGATTGGTATTGAAGTTTATATTTGAGAGGCTATATTATAATATTGTATTCTAATTTAACTATAAGATATTTTTATGAGCAGTTTATTATTGACGACACTTGATACGGGTAACACAGCGTGGATGATCATGGCCACCATCTTGGTGCTTTTGATGTCAATCCCGGGTATAGCACTTTTTTATGGTGGTTTGGTGCGCCAGAAGAATATTCTCAGCATCCTGATGCAGACGGTATTCATCGTGGCAGTAGTCAGTCTGATATGGGTAGCCTTCGGTTATTCCTGGGCATTCTCTACAGAATATGCCGATTCGGGCAATCCTCTGGCTTGCGTCATCGGTGGTTTCGATAAATGTTTCCTCCACGGCATCGGCTTGGATGCCATCATGCCTACAGGCATTCCGGAACTCACCTTTGCAATGTTCCAGTGCATGTTCGCCCTCATTACTCCAGCCTTGATTCTCGGTGCCTTTGCCGAGCGTGTGAAGTTCAGCGGTTATGTACTTTTCACCATCCTTTGGGTTATCATCGCTTATCTTCCTATAGCTCACTGGGTATGGGGTGGCGGTTTCCTGCAGGAGATGGGAGCCATCGACTTTGCGGGTGGTACCGTGGTTCATATCAATGCCGGTGTAGCCGCTCTGGTCATGGCACTCTGTGTAGGCAAGCGTGATGATTACCGTGCAGGTCATCCTATCACACCTCACAACATCACCTTCGTGTTCATGGGTATGTCGTTCCTCTGGTTGGGATGGTTCGGTTTCAATGCCGGTAGCGGTCTGGCAGCCGATGGTCTGGCAGCCAGCGCCTTCCTGGTAACCCATATCGCCACAGCTGCGGCAGCCACTACCTGGATGCTCATCGACTGGATTGTGAACAAGAAGCCAACTACAGTAGGTGCTTGTACCGGTGCTGTTGCCGGACTGGTAGCCATCACTCCTGCAGCCGGCAGTACCGATATTTTCGGAGCTTTCTGCATCGGTATCATTTCCACCATCGTCTGCTTCTTCATGGTAGCGGTAGTAAAGGAGAAGTTCAAGTATGATGATGCCCTCGATGCCTTTGGTGTTCATGGTATGGGTGGTATTCTGGGATCTATCCTCACCGGTGTCTTTGCCACTCAGTATGTAACAGGAGCCGAAGGAGTACAGGGTGCCCTCTATGGCGACTGGCATCAGCTGTGGGTTCAGGTTGTAGCCACCGTGGTAAGCATCATCTACAGCGTAGTAGTTACCTACATTATCTTCAAGGTAGTAGATAAGAGTGTAGGTGTACGTGTTGACAAGCGAGTAGAGGAGGAAGGTCTCGACATCTACGAGCATGGTGAGAGTGCTTATAGCAACTAATTGCGAAATTCGATTATCAGCATAAAATTTAGGTCAATGGTGTTTCATTTTGAGGAATGAAACACCATTTTTTTAGTATAAATCCTCAACTTGCACAATGAAATAGCCACAACTTGCACAATGAAATAGCCTCAACTTGCACAATGAAACTTTTAAGTTGTTGATATACAATAATGTTATGCCCACCATTCTCCCTAAGAATTCCTATATATAATAATGTGTAATCCCCTTTTCTCCTGTTCTTATCCCTTTGGGGATAATTTTACGAAAGTAATCAAATTAGCTGCTGGTCTGTGAACGCTGAAGGTTGATGCAGTTTTGTCGGTGTAAATGTCGGTGTAAATGTCGGTGTAAAATGTCGGTACAAATATTGTTTTGGCGGTAATGTGGCGGTAATAGTGGCGGTAATGCCGATGTAAATGTCGGAGACATGTCGGTAATGTGTCGGTAAGGAAAAGTATTGAAAACTAGTATGTTATCATTTTGTAGGGAGTTGATTACCGACAATAAATGTCGGAGACTTTGTCGGTAACCATGTCGGAGACTTCAAGGGTGGTAAAAAGAGATTTGGCGGTGATGCAAAAAGTGGGTATACTAAGGCATGAAGGTAAGGGTAATGTCGGTGTTTGTTGTTTACTTGCTAAACTGGCATTTCGATAGGATAAAATGAAATATTAGTATAATAATTCTTAAAGAAATAACAACGTATAAGTTTTTTTATTAACTTTGTATGCATAAAATAAATATTTATGAAGTTTAAAATAACTTTGAAAATAGATAGGAAACATGGTGACTTGCTGCCCTTTAATTATCAGTATGAGCAGTCTGCTGTCATTTATCGCATATTGGCGCAAGCTGATACGCAATATTCGTCATGGCTCCATGAAAATGGTTATCAATTGAATGGAAGCAAGAGATTTAAGCTATTTTGCTATTCGCCTTTTATCTTTGAAAAGGTAAGACCTTTGCCGAAAGAAGGATGTCTTAATATCATGGGTGAAAGAGCTACTTGGAACATTAGTTTCATTCCAGAGAAAAGCACCATGGAGTTCATTCAAGGAATATTTGCTCATCAAAGTTTTACCATTGGCAATAGGAAATATCAAGTTGCATTTGATGTTGTTGGAGTAGAGGCTATACCAATGCCACAATTATCAGAAGAAATGACTTTCGTAGCTCTGTCTCCTATTTGTGTCAAGCTGCATGAAGACAACAAGACTCAATATCTATCTCCTGACAATCCTATGTTCGCTGAAGGAGTATTAAAGGGATTGATGGCGAGATATGAGAGCATTCATGGTCAGCCATTTGATATGGAAGACAAGGAGTTTTCATTTGAATTGATTGATAAAAAGGTCAAGTCAAAGTTGATAACGATAAAAGCCAATACTCCATACGAATCAAGAGTGCGTGGATACCTCTGCTCCTTTCTGCTGAAAGCACCTTTAGAGTTGATGAAGATTGCTTATGAAGGAGGAGTCGGCGAACAATGTTCGCAGGGTTTTGGATTTATAAAGAATATAGAATTATGAGTTTAGATACAGTCTTAAAAATCGGAAACATATTGAGAAATTCAAAAGAAAAGATGAGCTTCTCAAATGCTGTCACATCTTGTCCTAAAGACAATAAAGGATGTTGGCCTTTTTGTCTTTGTCTTCCAGTGGATAAGGACTTTAATATTATTTTTGATAAGGCATCAATTGTTCCTGAAAATCAGAGAAACAATCTGTATTATCTAAAGTACAAGACATCAGGAAATGATACATCTTGTAAATATATGTTTGGTGATATTTATTATTCTGTCAAAGGTACATTAAGTAATAATGGGGCTATATCAATAAGTGAAGATGGAAATTATAGATTAGCAAAGTCTCAAAGCTCCTTTGATAAAGGAAATGCTGATTATGAAAGTATATGCTCTTCACTTGATTTTCCAATCGAAGAGACAACTGAGCTTAAGCAAATTAGAACAGGATTCGGAAGAGAACAGACAATGCTTGAACGGATTCTCAAATATGCTCCTGCGATTATCTGTTACTTTGAAAATCAAAAAGGCTCATTTAAGGAATATATAGATAATGAAGTTAATTTGAAAAAAAAATGTATCTTGATAAATAAAGAAGATAACAAAAAGAAATTAGAAAAATTGAATGCTTATAAAAATGATGTTGATGACGATGAAGAATACCAGAATTTCCTTCTTAGATTAAATAATGCATCTATTTTTATACATTTTTCTTATGAGGACGGCTGTGGACATGCAAAGAATTGGTGTGATTTTTCTAAAACGTTTGAACTCGTCACTCGAAAAATGCTAAAGGAGTATGTTTCAGAAACTAAGGGAGGACTAGTCCTGAATAAGAATTTGTGGCATACAATATGCTCTGGTGATAAAAAAAATGATATACAATTTCCAGATTTTGATTTGGAAAATAGATACAAGACAAGAGGTTTTACAGAATCAGATATAGAAGATCTCTTTTATGGAGTTACTTATGCTAAGAAGGGTAAGATGATTTCTGGTTCTGAATATAAACTAATAGTTTTGCCATTTGGAAAGAATTTGAAGGCTGATGATTTAAAACTCTTTATAGAAAAGAAAAATGAGTCTTCGATAATATTGTCCAATGAATATAGCGACGATTTGATTTCGTCTGTTTTGGGAAGCAGCTCTACTTTCACATCGTTTGATTTTATTTTTGTAAAAAATGGAGGAACAAAGCCTGATACAGACCTTATAGAAATCTCAAACATAACACGAAGTACTCTAAATCGTGTAGACTCGAGAAATAAGATTATTGCACATCAAGTGTATGCAGAAAGAAATAAAGAGATAAAAATAGACAAACTTGAAAGGAATAAAGAGAAAAAGGAAGACTATTCTCTTTCTATATGCAAGTCGTTTCGCAATCTTTTGGGAGATGTGCAAATGAATACAACGGGAAAAGTAAAAATAGCCGCATCGAAGAAATATGAAAGTCATATTCTCAAAGTGCTTCCTTTAATATATAAAGAAGATTATTATAATGACCCGTCTTTACTTCATTCGTTTGTAACTAATGTAGAGTCCGCTATACGTTTAGGTGGTAGTCAGTTTTGGTATAAAATCTTGAAATATGATTTGATGTTCATATTGTCAATACAAAATAATAAGCAAAATAAATATATGGAAATTATTAATTCTGCAAGTTTTAATCTTGGCGTCAAAATAGGGAAAATGGCCAAGCCACTGAAGAAGTCTATTGGTTCTTTTGAAAAGAACTACGTGGGCTTGCTTTCAAGAAGAGTGTCAACAAAAGATGATTGCATCAGGTTTGTTACTGATATTAGTCAGAAACTTGTGATGCATGACGGAATGTGGGCAACAATGTGTGCTGAAGTTTGTGATGACTTGGCAAATCTATCAGAATCAGAATATGATAAGGATCAATTGTCTTTCGGATTCTTGGATGGCTATTTCAAATATGAGCCGACGGATAAGAAAAAAGATTTTCAGAGACGTTTGGAAAAAATCTTGGCTGATTATTCTGACAATGAAGATTTGAAAGATGAAGTTAGTAAACTCAACTTGATAGTTGATGATATAAACCATAAAAATTAAAGAAATGAAGAAATCTGAAATTATGTTTTTGTATGAAACATCATACAACATTCCCAATGGGGATCCATTTACAGGTGAACAACGCTACGATGAGGAAACGAAGAGAATCCTTGTTAGTGATGTTCGAATTAAAAGATTTATTCGTACATACCTTGAGGATATCGAAGGTGAGCACATCTATGTCTCAGACAAGACTGGAGCTGGCAAAACAGATTCTAAAGGTGTATTAACTTGGATCATTGAGAATTGGAATTCCAATCAAAAGACCGACATCGCTGAAATAATGAAAGAACTCATTGATGTAAGATTGTTTGGTGGTATATCAACGCTAGAAAAAAATATGAAAGTTGGTAAGACAGACTTTACAAATGGGCATGTGCAATTTACGGGACCTGTGCAATTTGCTTCCCTTAACCCTTCTTTGAATCGTGTCAACTTGAGAATGCACCAGAACACGTCACATTTTACATCTAAAGGAGATAAAGCGCAAGGTGCCATTGCTACAACAACTTTGGTTCCTTATTCTGTTGTCCAAATTCACGGATGGATTAATCCAACTGTTGCTAAAAGCACAGATTTGAAAGAAGATGATCTGAAGAAAATGTTTAAAGCTTTGTGGTATGGAACAGGCGGGGAAGGAAGCTCTTTCTCTCGTTCAAAAGTCGGACAAGATTCGCTTTTGTTGTTAATCATAGACTACAAAGAGAATTTTGACAAACTTTATGGAGTTGACAGAACCATAAAACTTGTGCCGAATGAAAGCTTGAAAGACGAGCAAATTCGTAGTATGGAGGACTATACTCTCGATTTCAGTAAACTCAAGGATCTTGCCAAGAATGACAAGATTGAAAAAATCAGATTCTATACAGAGATAGATAAGATTAAGAATGAGCTTAATGGTGAGAAGTTTGAAGAGATGAGCTTATGAAAGGTTTTCAATTCAAGATAGATGGTAATTGGGCTCATTTTAAAAAGCCAGAGACCAACAACAATCCATTGTCTCATGACCTTATTCCTAAAACGGCATTAATCGGAATGATTGGTGCAGTTTTAGGAATTGAACGCGAGAAGATGAAATCTCTTTTTCCTCAGTTGTCTGAAGACTTGTTGTATGGCGTAGAATTGCTAAAGCCTGTAAAAAAAACATCATGTGGATTTACGTCTCACACGGCCATAAATCCTACAGCTATTAAATCACCTAAAGCATTTGAAATGCTGCGTGATGTTAGTTACAAGGTTTGTGTGGGGCTTTATAGTGAACGTTCTCAAAGTATATTCGATGATTTTCAAAATGCGATTTTAGAAGGATTTGCTATCTACGACCCTTATTTGGGTATTGCTAACTGTCCTGCAGAATTGACTTTCATTAGTCAAGGAGAATTCACAATGATGGGTAATGGTGATTTTGAGACCGAAGGTTTCGTTATAGCGAATAAGCATAAGTTGAAAATAATTGACGATGACTTTCGAATCGGTTTTGACAAACTTCCGACATATCAGAATAATGATTTTTGGAATTTGCCAGAAAAATATGTAAATGTCATATACCCAGAATGCTCTCATGTGCTTAACGTAGAAGGAGATTATTGGGAATTTATTCATGATAAAGAGATTGAACAATGGGTTTTGATTTAAATAAATGTTATTCACATCCAGGAAAACTTTTGAAAGTACATCTTGAAAATGTGGCTTCATTATCAAAGAGAATTACCAGTTCTGATGCAGCAGGATTGGTATCTCTCTTTCATGATATAGGAAAGGTTAATCCTAATTTTCAACAGAAATTAAATGGATCATGTCCAAAAGGATATGATCACCATGCCTATTTGTCTGCGTATGCTTTTCTCATGTTTCTGATTAAAAATCCAGATAACTTTAAAGTTCCACATGAGTTTAATTCGCACAATTTCTTAACATCTTTAATAATTGTTGTTGCGAAACATCATGGGGACTTACCTGATATGATGCCAAATGATGGCAATCCTATTCTTTCGGGCTATGAAGTAAGCAATCTTTATTCCTTTCTTGATAAGGAGCATATATCTTTTGGTAATGTCTTTTCTGAGTTATTAGGCATTGAGCCATCTATGCCATCATCAATGGAAGAAGATAGAATTAGATTATTTTTTAAAAGAATAGTAAATAAGCCAAATGATTATAATGTTGCTTTACGATTCTATTTAGAAATACAAAGCATTTTCTCTGCATTGGTAAAAGCTGACAAAAGCGATGCAGGTGATATGCTATCTATGCTTGATGATGACGAACGATATCTGAATGAATTTTCACATAAGTATCCAAATATATTACAGGGCTATCTTGACAATCTTAAATCTCAAACTTTACTTAATATAGAGAGAACTAAGATACGTCTGGAGAGCATCAATAGTATTAGAAAAGGTTTAAAAGAAGGAAAACAGATTTTTGAGTTGACGGCACCTACAGGTTCCGGCAAAACACTAATGTTGTTATCTTTGGCTTCCGAAATCATAAAATCGAAGGGGGCTAAAAGAATTATTTATGGATTGCCATTCTTGTCGATAACTGAACAAGTTGAGTCTGAAGTGTTGAAAATATTGAAAGGTTACGAATATTTCGTTCAGCGTATAGACTCGAAATCTACAAATACACGCTTTGATGATATACAGAAAGAACTGGATGAAAATCCTTCTGAAAAGTTATTACAGGAATTAGAGGCTTTAGAATTTCAAGAAGATACTTTTGGCTATCCATTCATAATTACAACTTTTGTACGTATATTTGAGACACTATTGGGTAATAAGAATCATGAACTTATGAAATTACCTAATTTTTCCAATTGTGTCTTTCTCTTGGATGAGATACAGTCTTTACCTCCAAGATTGTATGGATTTTTTGTCGCTTACTTAGACAAATTCTGTAAACTGACTGATAGTTTTGCGATAGTTTCTACTGCTACACAGCCAGTTCTTCGATTGCCTAGTGATAATAAAGAGGCAAAGGATTTCTTTCTGGATTATGAACCACCCTTTAAATTGTTGTCACTTTCTCATTATGAGAATCCTGTTTTTAACAGATATACAGTTGAGGTACAAAAGTCGATTATAGATATTGAACAGTTGGGGCATCAAGTTTTACAGGAGAAGAAATCGGTGCTTGTTATCTTGAATACTATTCAGGATACAAAAGACTTATACAATTTCATCACTGGAAATATGGATGACACAAATGTGTTGCTTCTTAATACGCATTTTACTCCAAGAGACCGAAGTCTGAAGGTTTATCTTGCTAAAAGGAAACTACGTCAAGGTGATAAAGTTATTCTTATTTCTACTCAGCTTATCGAAGCGGGAGTTGATATTGATTTTCCAGTACTTTATAGGGATTTTGCTACCATTTCAAGTGTTGTACAATCAGCTGGTCGTTGCAATAGAAATGGAAAAAATCTAGAAAAGGGAAAAGTTGTTGTAGTTAGGTTAGGAACAAATCAAGGGGAACGTTCAAGCCTGATTTATCGAGGTCCTGATAATGAGTTGATAAAATTCTCAAGAGAATCTTTTTATGAATCAGGAAATTGCGAAGAGAAGGATATGTTGAATATACAGAAAACTTTCTTTGATAAAATATGTGACCAACTTATATTTGGAGCCTATGGAGAGAAGCTGAAAGACAATTTAATGAAGGATATAAGCCAATGTATGTATGAGAAAGTGGGGAAATTTTCACTTATTGACAAGAATATATTTGGCGAGGAATATTTGTACTATGTGCCTCGTAATGGTGAGGATGAAAACTTTGAATTACTTCTAGAGTATCAGAAGAATTTAACAGAATCTCTTTCACATGATGACAAGATATCTATAATACAATGCAATAAGAGGAAATTAAGCAATCAATTTAAAAAGATGTCCAATCGGATTGTGCAAATTAGATTTAAACAAAATCAATCAAAACCAATTACATCATCAGATGAAGATTTTAATGGTCTTTATGAAATATCTTCTGAATGTTATGATTTTAAGACAGGTATTCAAATAGATGGAGGAGGGATGCTTTTATGATAGTAACAGGCACTCATTTCAACTATTACCAGCTTTGTCATCGCAAACTATGGCTGTTTGCCAATGGCATCAATATGGAACAAGAGTCAGACTTGGTCTATGAAGGAAAGATGGTGCATGAATCAAGTTATCCGCAACGTACATCAAAGTATGAGGAAGTGGAGATTGATGGTATCAAAGTGGATTACTATGATGCCAAGAACAAGGTCATCCATGAGATAAAGAAATCTAATAAGGTGGATAAAGCTCATGAATGGCAACTGAAATATTACATGTATGTTTTCGAGCAACATGGAATAGATGGCGTTAAGGGCATCTTGGAATATCCTCTTTTGAGAAAGACAAAAGAAGTAATCTTGACAGATGTTGATAGAAATGACATTCAGGTTATATCTAAAGACATCATTCAGATAATCTCTCAAGATGTTTGCCCGTCTAAAGTCAAGAAAGGCATCTGTAAGAATTGTAGTTATTTCGATTTTTGTTATATAAACGAATTGGAGGAAGAAAAATGAAAAGAAGTTTCTATCTGTTCAATCCCGGCATTATGGAACGCAAAGACAACACCTTGAAGTTTACGCCTGTGGTAGTGAACGAAGACAATACGGAGATTAAGCAGCAACCTCGATACATTCCTATTGAGGATGTTGCGGAACTGTATGCTTTTGGAAGTCTGCGGGCAAATAGTGCTTTGTTCAACTTTCTGGGGCAGAAAGGTATTCCTGTCCACTTCTTCGACTATTATGAGAACTATACCGGAAGCTTCATGCCAAGGGAAAGTCTTCTTTCTGGCAAGGCATTGTTGGCACAAACATCTGCGTACCAAAACAAGAAGAAAAGGGTAGAATTGGCGCGAAAATTCATTCAGGGAGCAGCTTGGAATATGGTTATGAACCTCAACTATTATAATCGTAGAGGAAAAGACCTGCAAGATATTATCGATACTATTAAAAGATTGAGTAATACTTTGCCAGATGCAAAGGCTGTAGATGAGATAATGGGAATTGAGGGAAATATCAGACAGGCATATTATGCTGCATTCGATATCATTATCGATGATTTCAACATGGGATCAAGAACCAAGCAACCGCCAGAGAATGAGGTGAATGCTCTCATATCTTTTGGCAACATGATGTGTTATACTGAAACTCTCCGAGCTATTCATCAAACTCAGTTGAATCCAACGATAAGCTTTCTGCATACTCCGGGAGAAAGGCGTTTTTCGTTATGTCTGGATATATCCGAGATTTTCAAACCTATTATCGTGGATAGAGTCATCTTCAAGGTACTCAATAAGCATGCTTTAAGTACCAGTCATTTTGATAAGAAACTCAACAAATGTCTTTTGAACGAAAAGGGAAAGAAGATTTTTGTAAAGGCTATGGAAGAGCGTTATGATGAGACTTTCCGTCATCGTTCTTTAGGACGTAATGTAAGCTATAAGCATCTTATAAAGTTGGAATGCTATAAGCTACTAAAAGATCTTTTAGGAATAGAAGAATATAAACCTTTTAAAATGTATTGGTGATATGTATGTGATTATAGTTTATGATGTTGGTGAGAAGCGAGTAGGCAAAATGTTGAAACTTTGCCGCCAATATTTGTGTTGGATTCAGAACTCAGTTTTGGAGGGAGAATTATCTGAAGCTAAACTTCGGGAATTGCAAATGAAGATGAAAGCTATCATTGATGAATCCGAGGATAGTGTCATTGTTTTCACCAATAAAATGGGGTATAATATGAACAAACAGATTCTTGGAAAAGAAAGAATGTCTACCGATAATTTCTTATAAAGAGTTGTCGATGTGGTTCTATTTTTCCGTTTCTAGGTTCGGAAAAACCTCCAAAAGTGTTCTTTGACTTATTGAAACCTCCATAAATAGGCTGGTTGTCGTAAGGCCGCAGAAAAAATATCTTTAGGCATCGACATTTTTTCTGAAGATTTTTTGTATCTTTGCACCCACAAACCTATTGATTCTTCGAGCATCTATGCCTAAGGATTAACGGGTTCTAATCGCACCTTTATGGAATTGAAATCCTAAATGTTTAAGATAACTAGCATTTGCGTTAGGTTCTAATCGCACCTTTATGGAATTGAAATTAGCAAATTTATAGGTCATTTTTTGCATATCGGTGTTCTAATCGCACCTTTATGGAATTGAAATTAAGTAGAAGACATGTCAGGAACAGAACCTGAACGTTCTAATCGCACCTTTATGGAATTGAAATAAGCTATCGATAAAGAATTGTCGCTCAAAAAACGAGTTCTAATCGCACCTTTATGGAATTGAAATGACAAACCGAAATAATGTATCTGTTTAGTTAAATGTTCTAATCGCACCTTTATGGAATTGAAATTAAGTAAGAGACATATCAAGACCTGAAGCAGAACGGTTCTAATCGCACCTTTATGGAATTGAAATATAGGCATTTTACCCAACATGAAATCGGTATAATGTTCTAATCGCACCTTTATGGAATTGAAATCTGAAACCAACAAGAGTATTGCCAGTAGAGGAAGAGTTCTAATCGCACCTTTATGGAATTGAAATTTAAGTGGGGTTCAGCATCTTCCCCCCTCTCAACCGTTCTAATCGCACCTTTATGGAATTGAAATTACATTGAGGAAATTTATTGTATCCAGCTGGCTACGTTCTAATCGCACCTTTATGGAATTGAAATACTTTCAGAAAGCGCAAACAGAATTGCAGCGTGCGTTCTAATCGCACCTTTATGGAATTGAAATCAAATATCTACGTACATGTTGCAGCAACAGCAACGTTCTAATCGCACCTTTATGGAATTGAAATTTTAAAAGAGACAGAAGACAATGACAGAACAAGAGTGTTCTAATCGCACCTTTATGGAATTGAAATATACGCAGACCAAGACCCGATGGACGCTTTCGAGGGTTCTAATCGCACCTTTATGGAATTGAAATCCAAAAACTGCGGAAGGTAAACCGGCAGCAGAACGTTCTAATCGCACCTTTATGGAATTGAAATATAGGAACCGCTGATTCATCACCAAATTGAGCGTTCTAATCGCACCTTTATGGAATTGAAATTTTCTTTTTCCTCTTTCTCCTTAAGAGCAGCAGCAGTTCTAATCGCACCTTTATGGAATTGAAATTAAGTCAAAGATAAATCAAGAGCAGAAGATTGAGAAGTTCTAATCGCACCTTTATGGAATTGAAATTAATAATTAATTTTTATAAGAATCAACAACATCAGTTCTAATCGCACCTTTATGGAATTGAAATAACGTTTCTTCGAACTCTGAACGAAAATTAGAATGTTCTAATCGCACCTTTATGGAATTGAAATCTAGCAATAAAACGTTCAGCTTGCGCATAAACATCAGTTCTAATCGCACCTTTATGGAATTGAAATAACCTAAATAGGAGGATAACGAATAGTGATGATGGTTCTAATCGCACCTTTATGGAATTGAAATTCTAGTTCCGGATGCCCTTTCACTTCCGGATTATTGTTCTAATCGCACCTTTATGGAATTGAAATCGCAAAGCTAAGGTTTTTCTAACAGACAAACCAAAGTTCTAATCGCACCTTTATGGAATTGAAATTCTCCATTTAGTGAGCATGATACCCACGTTGTTTGAGGTTCTAATCGCACCTTTATGGAATTGAAATTAAGTAGAAGAAGTAAATTTACAACCGGCAGATAAATGTTCTAATCGCACCTTTATGGAATTGAAATTCAACAGAAACAGGAGCAACAGACTCATCACCATGTTCTAATCGCACCTTTATGGAATTGAAATCCCGAAGAATACTCAATGCAATGGTAAAAGATTGCGTTCTAATCGCACCTTTATGGAATTGAAATTTATATGTACAGACAATGGCAGCCTTATAATGCAGTTCTAATCGCACCTTTATGGAATTGAAATGCAGATTCTGTTTTGTCGAAGTCTCTTGAGTCTTTAGTTCTAATCGCACCTTTATGGAATTGAAATTAACCAAGAGACATCAATAACTTAGCTGCTCGACAAAGTTCTAATCGCACCTTTATGGAATTGAAATCTAGCAACTACATTGTGAGACGTACTGCATGATGTGTTCTAATCGCACCTTTATGGAATTGAAATCTGCAGAAGCAGCAGGACGAAAGAAAGAAGAACAGTTCTAATCGCACCTTTATGGAATTGAAATCTGCGTGAAGACAGGCAGCAACTCGCCTACCTGTGTTCTAATCGCACCTTTATGGAATTGAAATTCAAACATTCTATAGCAATATCTAACAAAGAAATTTGGTTCTAATCGCACCTTTATGGAATTGAAATACTACAAACTGAGGAAATTGACGAAGAAGCACACGTTCTAATCGCACCTTTATGGAATTGAAATCGTAGCATGCAGTCTCTTTCTGAAATGGCTGAATGTTCTAATCGCACCTTTATGGAATTGAAATAGAAGCATTAGCAGAGAGCATAGCAGCAGCGGCATGTTCTAATCGCACCTTTATGGAATTGAAATATGAGTGTATGCTTGTATAAGAAAGGTTGAAATAGAAGTTCTAATCGCACCTTTATGGAATTGAAATAGAATAGAACCGGCAGCAGAAACTACGGGACCGACAAGTTCTAATCGCACCTTTATGGAATTGAAATAAGATAATCTTTATACTTAAAAGAACCTTCAGTAGTTCTAATCGCACCTTTATGGAATTGAAATAATGTAAGGATAGAACGTGAAAACATCATAATCAGTTCTAATCGCACCTTTATGGAATTGAAATATTGGAGCCGTAATTTCTTCTTCTGACGAAAAGAAAGTTCTAATCGCACCTTTATGGAATTGAAATAAAGTAACGTTTAAAGTAATAAGAGATAGGATAGGAGGTTCTAATCGCACCTTTATGGAATTGAAATGATATTGCTAATATTGGCTTTTTGAAAACGGATTACAGTTCTAATCGCACCTTTATGGAATTGAAATAACAAATAATGGATGGTGCAAGGCAAGAGGTGGGACGTTCTAATCGCACCTTTATGGAATTGAAATTGCTTATCGTAACGGACAGAAGAATGCTGTTACGTTCTAATCGCACCTTTATGGAATTGAAATAACAGATGAGAGCTGATGAGGAAAACAAGAAAATGTTCTAATCGCACCTTTATGGAATTGAAATTCCTGTAATTGATATAAATAAAAAGTAACATGAATAGTTCTAATCGCACCTTTATGGAATTGAAATATCCTAGCGATGGAAGTACTTACAAGAATGAAATCGTTCTAATCGCACCTTTATGGAATTGAAATAGAGCTTCGGTTGCGCAGTACAGACTGTTTACTGGTTCTAATCGCACCTTTATGGAATTGAAATTGTATATAGTCGAGAATTGTTGAAGAACCTACATGTTCTAATCGCACCTTTATGGAATTGAAATTTATCTGTGGTACCCTTCAGCGTAGCAGTAACAGGTTCTAATCGCACCTTTATGGAATTGAAATATTTTAACCTGGATGGTATCGGTACTGAAGTTAGTTCTAATCGCACCTTTATGGAATTGAAATCGAGATACCAGACTGCACCCACGAGATGAGGAACGTTCTAATCGCACCTTTATGGAATTGAAATGAGAGTAAAGAACGCGGACAAATAGATTTTTTTTTAGTTCTAATCGCACCTTTATGGAATTGAAATTTGCATCGTAAACCTTTTCTGCTGTTGAAACATCCTGTTCTAATCGCACCTTTATGGAATTGAAATCCAATGAAGATACTAGTATCAGAATCATGCTTAGGTTCTAATCGCACCTTTATGGAATTGAAATGGGGAAGCACCTGACCAACGCCAAAACCGATTAAGTTCTAATCGCACCTTTATGGAATTGAAATAGCGGAATGAGTTTTTAATGATGGGTTGTCGTTTGTTCTAATCGCACCTTTATGGAATTGAAATTACTATAAATATAAACTATTATTAATTAAATCAACCTGTTCTAATCGCACCTTTATGGAATTGAAATTTTTAACAGCTAAATCAAATGTAGCATCTTTCAAGTTCTAATCGCACCTTTATGGAATTGAAATCGTAGTAAACCTAAGTCTTAGAGAACAGAGATATCGGTTCTAATCGCACCTTTATGGAATTGAAATACATATAATAGAGTTATTAATTAATCTTTTAAGCGTTCTAATCGCACCTTTATGGAATTGAAATGGGTTAAGTTCAAACACAGAACATGGAATCAATTCAGTTCTAATCGCACCTTTATGGAATTGAAATAACTTAACGAGCGAGACGGATTAAAAGAACTTTATGTTCTAATCGCACCTTTATGGAATTGAAATTTGGGATGCAGAAGAAAAAGCAGAAAGAAAATTTTTGTTCTAATCGCACCTTTATGGAATTGAAATACAAGCGTAATGCCATGTCGACCCACAACAGGTACAGTTCTAATCGCACCTTTATGGAATTGAAATGGAGAAGAGAAGAATCGACGGGCAACATATACCAGTTCTAATCGCACCTTTATGGAATTGAAATATATCAGGTACCTGCTGAACACCACTAGTATCTGGTTCTAATCGCACCTTTATGGAATTGAAATAGAGAAGTTTGTGTTAAACTCGATTTGGCTGAATTAGTTCTAATCGCACCTTTATGGAATTGAAATAAATAAGCAGCTATCAATCCAAGAGCATACAACGGTTCTAATCGCACCTTTATGGAATTGAAATTTTTCTTAAACGACCTATATATTTTCTAATATCATGTTCTAATCGCACCTTTATGGAATTGAAATTTATAAACATTCAAAATAACACGTTCAGTAACACGTTCTAATCGCACCTTTATGGAATTGAAATTCGAGAGTAGAGAACGTCAAACTCTTTGTTGAGCGTTCTAATCGCACCTTTATGGAATTGAAATATGTCAATAAGACTAATGCAGAAGCAAAGAATGCTGAGTTCTAATCGCACCTTTATGGAATTGAAATTGCCAACATAAAGTTGGTCATCATCGGCATTTTTAGTGTTCTAATCGCACCTTTATGGAATTGAAATGCTTGTTTCTCTTGTGGCAACCAATCAAGATTGGGTTCTAATCGCACCTTTATGGAATTGAAATTAGGTCTTTGCAGTAAACTTGATAGACGCAGAGCCGTTCTAATCGCACCTTTATGGAATTGAAATAGCGGGCGGAATACTCCGGCATTTTTCAATAGGGGTTCTAATCGCACCTTTATGGAATTGAAATATCTCCCTGGTAGCGTCAAAATCATCTAGCATATCAGTTCTAATCGCACCTTTATGGAATTGAAATTAATTTAATACTTTTAGTTATACATATAAGTTAATACAGTTCTAATCGCACCTTTATGGAATTGAAATCTAGAGTTAATTAAAAGATTATGTTGAACAATAAGTTCTAATCGCACCTTTATGGAATTGAAATGCTGCACGGAGAGCAGATTACTAAAGAGCGTGTGTTCTAATCGCACCTTTATGGAATTGAAATTCAGGAGCCAAGGAAAAGTAAATGTAACAAAAAAGAGTTCTAATCGCACCTTTATGGAATTGAAATCTCTCAACCAAGATTTACGACAAAACGCTAGAACTGTTCTAATCGCACCTTTATGGAATTGAAATTACCAACAGACAAATCAAAAATAGAATCTTGCAAGTTCTAATCGCACCTTTATGGAATTGAAATAACGAATCGAGGTAGAATTGTCGCTCAAAAAACGAGTTCTAATCGCACCTTTATGGAATTGAAATAGGAATGAACCAATCAAACCGAGAGCATAAATGAGCGTTCTAATCGCACCTTTATGGAATTGAAATTACATGAGGATTCCTTTGCTACACTTGTTTGTAAGTTCTAATCGCACCTTTATGGAATTGAAATAGCTTTATTATTAGTTCTTTAGCAACATTAATAAAGGTTCTAATCGCACCTTTATGGAATTGAAATGGCAAAAGTTGTAAATTCTGCCGTTGCTATGATGGTTCTAATCGCACCTTTATGGAATTGAAATTAAATAATTTCTCTAAATTCTGTAAATGATTTGGAAGTTCTAATCGCACCTTTATGGAATTGAAATTACCTGCAATCTGAGACGCAGCAGTAGAAAGTGAGTCCTAATCGCACCTTTATGGAATTGAAATGGACGTTCTCAATACTACCTTGTAGAGCAGATGCGTTCTAATCGCACCTTTATGGAATTGAAATACTTTCACGATCATTCTGCTTCTGAATAGCCGAACGTTCTAATCGCACCTTTATGGAATTGAAATAAGGCACTTTCAAGAGATGAGATTACGGTGCTTACGTTCTAATCGCACCTTTATGGAATTGAAATATAAGGATAAAGGTCTTCGTTCGTCCAGGTACGTTCTAATCGCACCTTTATGGAATTGAAATGGAAGAAACCTTTGTTTACGAGATTAAGGAGTTTAGTTCTAATCGCACCTTTATGGAATTGAAATACTTAAAGATATTGATTATGATGAATTTCGGAAAGTTCTAATCGCACCTTTATGGAATTGAAATATAGGAGCAGCCTTAAGAGCATTAGACTGAGACCAAGTTCTAATCGCACCTTTATGGAATTGAAATTAGGTACACGAACAGCCGGAACGTTTGCATCATCAGTTCTAATCGCACCTTTATGGAATTGAAATGACTTATTCTCCTTATCATTTCTAACCTTAAAGTTAGTTCTAATCGCACCTTTATGGAATTGAAATCCTTCAGCCCGTACCTTCAGCAGCGAGGAAAACGCAGTTCTAATCGCACCTTTATGGAATTGAAATCGAAGAGGAAGACGGAGCCGCCGGTGATGGCAAGTTCGTTCTAATCGCACCTTTATGGAATTGAAATGGGCTTTTATTTGCTGTTTTTTGAGGTCCACTATCTGTTCTAATCGCACCTTTATGGAATTGAAATTTTATCGTGCTAATTGGTACGGAGGCGGTTTTGTCGTTCTAATTGTACCTTTATGGAATTGAAATAACTGATGGATATGCTGATGAAGCATGGTAATCGGGTTCTAATTGTACCTTTATGGAATTGAAATATAAGCAACCTTTGTGAATCCGTTGAGAAGTTCAAGTTCTAATTGTACCTTTATGGAATTGAAATGAAGATGATTGTTGCGAGTTGATTCGTAGCATCTGTTCTAATTGTACCTTTATGGAATTGAAATAACTGAGCGGTAGGCAAAACACCGTTAAAATAATCAGTTCTAATTGTACCTTTATGGAATTGAAATACAAGTAGTTGGTGCCAATGCAGTAAAAGCTGCTGTTCTAATTGTACCTTTATGGAATTGAAATAACTGGATAACCGCGAAGAGGCTACTGTGATTGAGTGTTCTAATTGTACCTTTATGGAATTGAAATGTATTCGACCGCATTTCGCTGCCTAAGAAAACGTGGGTTCTAATTGTACCTTTATGGAATTGAAATTGTGGTAGCTGTATTGCTTGCCAAAACCAAAAGCGGTTCTAATTGTACCTTTATGGAATTGAAATAGTATTAATAACGTTGTCCTCCGCAGCCGCAAAATGTTCTAATTGTACCTTTATGGAATTGAAATGTATCAAAAGAGTGAAACTCAGAATTGGAAGGAGAGTTCTAATTGTACCTTTATGGAATTGAAATGAAAATGCTTCTCGCCAAACAAGCCCAGATATACAGTTCTAATTGTACCTTTATGGAATTGAAATTTATATTTGGGTTCACCATTCAATATGACTGCTCCGTTCTAATTGTACCTTTATGGAATTGAAATAATGATGATGTTATAAGAAACATACAATACGGAGTTCTAATTGTACCTTTATGGAATTGAAATGATGGTGGAGAACTTGGGTGTCCGAACAATCGAGATGTTCTAATTGTACCTTTATGGAATTGAAATTTATCATCCTTGATTTCTTTTGCCTCAAACTTGGAAGTTCTAATTGTACCTTTATGGAATTGAAATATGTAGGCTCTACACCTAGCATTATGACCTTTAAGTTCTAATTGTACCTTTATGGAATTGAAATATGATAAATTTGGCGAGTGTGGTAGCGACTTTTACAGTTCTAATTGTACCTTTATGGAATTGAAATTCAAGGAAGGCACAACCACTGTAGAGGAGACCTTCAGTTCTAATTGTACCTTTATGGAATTGAAATTTCTTATCAGAAGAGAAGGCTGAGAAAGACTGCAGTTCTAATTGTACCTTTATGGAATTGAAATGAAGGACATCAGAGCCACTATCGAAAGCCCTGACAGTTCTAATTGTACCTTTATGGAATTGAAATTTTCATCAGGAGTGAGGCTGAGGCCTTTGTATCTAAGTTCTAATTGTACCTTTATGGAATTGAAATTAGATGCCTGCAACTTCAATATCAAAGGATTCTGTATGGTTCTAATTGTACCTTTATGGAATTGAAATATAAGCGTTTCTTAGAGGAAGATTTAGCTATCAAAAGTCTGATGTAGATTCGTACAAGATTATAGTTGATTTAGCGAATGATTATCAATGAATTAGATGATTGTTGCATTGTTTTTGATACTAAAAACAGAAACACAAAACTGGACACCCTACCATAGGGATGATCTAGGGCAATTCATCTTTAATGGTTCTGCAGTCCCTGCTGATACAAGTAAAAATCACCATTCAGGGACTGGTCGATTTGTATGGTTGACAATGAGGACAATGAGTCTTTCAGAATCTGGCGATTCTACCAAAGAAATCAGTCTTGAAGAATTGATAGACAATTTCGTAGCTGATGATTTTTCTTCCATTATCAGCAGAGAAATTAGCAAAATCAGTCTATTTTTCTTTATTTAACTCCGAAATTGAGTGGAATATCAGAGAAAATCCATAAATTTGCATCCAAATACAATATTTTGTAAAGAATGGAAGATAGAGAACTATTACAGAAAAGTGCTCCAGAGTTCGAACGCCTCGCCTTTACGGTGTTGGCCATCGAGGCTTCAGCACAAAAAATGGGTATATCGCCGTCTGAAATGAGAAAGCGATTGGATAAGGTGGGGCTAATCAAAAGTCTCATTCAAGATTGCTATGACACTCTACATACCGAGAGCCGAGAAGCTGTGGCAAGTGATGTGGTCGAAGCTCTTAAAAATTGGGAAAGAAAAGAATAATGGAAAAGCAAATATTATATCATGGTTCAAATGTCATTGTTGAGCATCCTTTAGTAAGCATTGGAAGAAAGGACTTGGATTTCGGTCCAGGCTTCTATCTTACGCCTTTGTTTGAACAAGCTTCCAAATGGGCTGTCCGTATCAAGACCATCAGACGAGCCAAGCAAGCTATAGTGAACACCTATGAGTTCGCTATACCACAAGACTGCAAGGTAAAACGATTTGATGCTTACGATAAGGAATGGCTCGACTTCATTGTTGACAGCAGAAAAGGAAAGCAGCCTTGGAGTGGGTATGGCATCATTGAAGGGGGAGTGGCTGACGACCGTGTAATTGATGCGGTAGAAGCCTATATCAATGGCTATGCAGATGTTGAGCATACTCTTCGCCAGTTGGTTTATCACAAGCCCAACTATCAAATTTGCATTTTAAGCCAGGAGATAGTTGATAAGTATTTACAATTCAAATCATATGAAAGGATATAATTATGTTGGATTTCTTATTATGGAATAAAATCGCTCGTATCATAAAGCAACTAGCCGATACGTTACATATATCAACCGACAGAGCTTTACAGATATTCTATGACTCTGACGTTTGCCGTATGTTACATGACAAAGAACTTGGCTTGCATCTAATGAGTGATACATATATTGTAAATGACTTGATAGAAGAGCTAAGGAATAAGCAATAGCAAAACGATGGATAATTAGAGGAGGAAGATTATTTGTACTGTAGCACCTTGATTGTATGTTTAGTACGGTCAAGGTGCTATCTTTATGTAATAATGTGCAAATGTGTCTCCTTCCGCTATCGCATTCGACTCCTTCTGCTAATGCATTCGTCTCCTTCAGCTATCGCATTCGTCTCCTTCAGCCACTGCATTCGACTCCTTCAGCCACTGCATTCGACTCCTTCAGCTAATGTAGCCGTCTCATTCTGCCAACTCAGCCGTATGTGTTAACTCAATGAAGTAGATGAACTCGTGAAATGAAGTGGATGATTTCTGCACAGTTGGTTGTACGCCATAACGAATAGAAATGTTTCCTGTAATATTAATGAAGAAAATGCACTTTCCCTTTATCCCTTATACTTATTTTCATTCGGAAAAGACAAAAAAGTATAAATAGTGAATCATATAAATGGTCAAGTGAAATATTATCATTGTAGCTAAAATAATAGGAAACTATTGAGTAGAATAAATGAAATATATGATTTCATATGCAGCGCATACGAAATAGCATCAAGAAAAGATTAGTATGGTAAAATATAATGTTAGCATAACACAAGAGGCACAGTTTGCTGAAGTCATTGATATCATTCAGCAACATAAAAGTAATGCTTCACAAGTGGTAAACAATGAAATATTGCTTACCGCTTGGTATGTAGGCAAGTATGTTTCTGAAAAATAGAAAACAGAAGAATGGGGGAACAAAGTAGTTTCCCAACTGTCAGAATTCATTCGCTCAAACCACCCTGAAATCAAAGGCTTTAGCCGAAGTAGCATTTACAATATGGTAATGTTATACGATGAATATTCGTCGAAAAGCTTTAAAACTGCCGTAGAGAAATATTTAGGTTCTCAATTTGTGCAGCCACTGGCTGCACAAATTGGCGATAATGTATCGGAATCTTCCTATAAGATTATGAAACCAACAATGAACAAACAAATTGTCCAAATGCCATCTGGACAATTCCCAAATATTTTATTTCTGACCACATTATCAAATCATTATGACATATTGTGCAGATGTAAAAGTTTTGAGGAACGTCTCTTTTATATACTTTATGCACACAAAGAAAGATTAAGCCATAAAGAACTTCAAAGAGCTATTACAACGCAAACTTATGAAACTTTATTGAGTGACAAGAACAATATTTCAAAGGGACTTCTGGAAACTTATCCAAATTCGCCCATTATGTTCAAAGATACATATTTCGTTGATTTTCTCAATTTACCAAAGAAACATAGTGAAAAAAGACTGAAGAACGGTTTGTTAGAACACATGAAGCAATTCATTCTAGAATTAGGAAAAGACTTCATCTTTATGGACCAAGAGTACTGCTTAAATGTTGGCGCATCCACATTTAAGGCAGATTTGCTGTTTTTTCATCGCGGTCTCCAGGCACTTGTTGCGGTGGAATTGAAGAAAACCAAATTCCATCCTCGTGACTTGGGACAATTGGAGTTTTATTTGGAAGCTCTTGACCGTGATGTGAAACGTTCCAACGAGAACCCTTCTATTGGCATCATTTTATGTCCTGATGTGGACAA
>ENA-OQID01000383-OQID01000383.1-human-gut-metagenome-genome-assembly--contig:-NODE-383-length-24840-cov-4.001252_pt1 | contig 24840 bp, 24 predicted proteins | sample MGYA00242567_ERZ504727 | MGnify/ENA primary metagenome ERZ504727 (study PRJEB26092, sample SAMD00036215) | human gut metagenome | host: Homo sapiens | study: EMG produced TPA metagenomics assembly of...
GAAAAATCGCCCTTCAGTGCAAAATACATTGGAAGACAAAAGATCATCAGTAGTGCGAGCACGCCAATGATCGCAGCATATTTTTTCCAGTTTTTCATACAAACCTCTTTGTCACTAATGTTAAGAAATGCGCCGGAGCGAACTCCGGCGCGTCATCATGTCAACTAATTTTTATGAAATTATTTATTTCTGTAAATGATATCATTTCTTCCTGGTCCATTGGAGATCATTGTGATCGGGAATCCGATCTGTTTCTCTACAAATTCGATATACTTACGGCAATTTTCCGGAAGTTCATCATAGTTCTTAATTCCACGGATATCTGATTTCCATCCTGGAAGAACTTCAAAAACCGGTTTTGCTTTTTCCAGAAGTCCTGTTGTAGGGAATTCTGTTGTAACTTTGCCGTCGATTTCATAGCCTGTACATACCGGAATCTCATCAAGATAACCCAGTACATCAAGTACTGTAAATGCAACATCTGTAGCTCCCTGCATACGGCATCCATATTTGGAAGCAACACAGTCAAACCATCCCATACGTCTCGGGCGGCCAGTTGTTGCACCATACTCTCCACCGTCTCCACCTCTTCTTCTAAGTTCATCTGCTTCTTCTCCGAAGATCTCGGAAACAAAAGCACCTGCACCTACTGCGCTGGAGTAAGCTTTGCATACAGTAATGACTTTTTTGATTTCATATGGCGGTACACCAGCACCAATAGCACCATAAGCTGCAAGGGTGGAAGAAGATGTAACCATCGGATAAATTCCATGATCCGGATCTTTCAGAGAACCAAGCTGTCCCTCAAGCAGGATCTCTTTGCCTTCTTTTAATGCATTCCACAGGAAAAGAGATACATCTCCAACGTAAGGAGCAACCATTTCTTTATATTTCATCAGTTCATCAAAGATTTCATTTGGATCAAGAAGCGGTTTGTGATACAGATGCTCAAGAAGAATATTCTTTGTCTCAACAACACGCTCTACTTTTTCTCTCAGAGAATCATCATGGAACAGCTCATTTACCTGGAAACCGATTTTTGCATATTTATCTGAATAGAACGGTGCAATACCGGATTTGGTAGATCCGAAGGATTTACCACCCAGACGTTCCTCTTCGTACTGATCAAACAGAATGTGATATGGCATAACAATCTGAGCTCGGTCAGAGATCATAATCTTCGGTGCCGGAACGCCTCTTGAAACAACTTCATTGTATTCTTTAAAAAATACCGGAATATTCAGTGCAACACCGTTTCCAATAACGCTTGTTGTATGGTTATAAAATACGCCAGACGGAAGTGTATGCAGTGCAAATTTGCCATAATCGTTGACGATCGTATGTCCTGCATTGGCTCCTCCCTGAAATCTTACGATAATATCAGCTTCCTGTGCGAGCATATCAGTAATTTTACCTTTACCTTCATCTCCCCAGTTTGCTCCAACTACTGCTTTGATCATAACACTTTTTCCTCCTCGTGCTTTATTTGATCTATCATACGTTTATCTCTGCTGTCATACCCAACATGTCTTTGTGTGCATCCAGAACCGGCTGTACAGTCTTCTCAATAAATGTAACCGTCTGTTCTTTGGCTCTTCCGACATATCTGGATGGTTCCATGGATTTACGAAGCTCGTCAATTGTCAGATTAAATGCAGGATCTGCTGCGATTCTCTCCAGAAGGTCGTTATCCTTTCCTTCTACCTTGACAGTACGGCCAGCTTCCATAGAAAGTTCACGGATGCGCTCATGAAGTTCCTGACGGTCTCCACCGGCTTTTACAGCATCCATCATGATGTTTTCTGTCGCCATAAACGGAAGCTCTGCCATCATATGTTTCTCGATTACTTTCGGATAAACAACCAGTCCGTCAACAACATTCAGGCACAGATCCAGGATACCATCGATTGCCAGGAATCCCTCCGGAATACTGAGTCGTTTGTTTGCGGAGTCATCCAGGGTTCTCTCAAACCACTGTGTTGCAGAAGTAATTGCCGGATTCAGTGCATCCACCATTACATATCTGGAAAGAGATGCGATACGCTCACTTCTCATCGGATTTCTCTTGTAGGCCATCGCAGAGGAACCAATCTGTGATTTTTCAAATGGTTCTTCTACTTCTTTCAGATGCTGCAGAAGGCGGATATCATTGGACATCTTATGTGCGCTTGCCGCAATACCTGCAAGAATATTCAGGACTCTTGTATCTACTTTACGGGAATAGGTCTGTCCGGATACCGGATAGCAGTTCTTGAATCCCATCTTTTCTGCGATCATCGGATCAATCTTGTCGATTGTCTCCTGATCCCCTTCGAACAGTTCCAGGAAACTTGCCTGTGTTCCGGTAGTTCCCTTGGACCCCAGAAGTTTCAGTGTGCCCATTACATATTCCAGATCTTCCAGATCCATCAGGAATTCCTGTGTCCAGAGAGTTGCACGTTTACCAACTGTTGTCGGCTGTGCCGGCTGGAAATGTGTAAATGCAAGAGTTGGCTGTTCTTTGTATTTATCTGCAAATTTTGACAGTTCTGCAATTACGTTCACCAGTTTTTTCTGAACCAGCTTCAAAGCCTCAGCCATCACAATGATATCTGTGTTGTCACCCACATAACAGGATGTTGCACCCAGATGGATGATTCCTTTTGCTTTCGGGCACTGTACGCCATATGCATACACGTGAGACATAACGTCATGGCGTACCTGACGTTCTCTTTCTTTTGCCACATCATAGTTGATATCATCCTTGTGAGCTTTCAGTTCATCAATCTGCTCCTGAGTGATATTCAGGCCAAGTTCTTTTTCTGTTTCAGCCAGAGCGATCCACAATCTTCTCCAGGTGCGAAATTTCATATCCGGAGAAAAAATGTACTGCATTTCCTTGCTGGCATAACGCTCTGAAAGGGGACTTACGTATCTGTCTGTACTCATGTATTTACTCCTATCATCTCACTCGATTAACCGCAGGGGTAACTGCGGTTGCTCGGATTTCCTATCATTACGCAGAAATTATATAACATTGCATCATTAAAAGCAATCCCTTTATTCCTCTCCCTGATGAAATTTACCAAGGAATTCTTTGATTCGTGCATTACTTGAAGAAAATACTTCCTGTGGAGTACCTTCTACAGCAATTACACCTTTATCCATAAAAATAACTCTGTCGGAAATATCCCGAGCAAAGTTCATTTCATGTGTCACGATCACCATCGTGATATGGATATCCGCCAGTGAACGGATTACTCTCAAAACTTCTCCGGTAAGTTCCGGATCAAGTGCGGAAGTCGGCTCATCAAAGAACAGGATTTTCGGATTCAGTGCAAGGGCTCTTGCTATCGCAACTCGCTGGCACTGTCCACCTGACAACTGATACGGATAAGCATCTTCTTTATCAGACAATCCCATCTTTGCCAGAAGATCTCTCGCTTCTCTGTAAACCTCATCTTTATTTCTCTTCTGCACATGGATTGGTGCATCGGTAATATTTTTCATGACCGTATAATGCGGAAACAGATTAAAGTTCTGAAAAACCAGGCCAAAGCAGGACTGAATCTCTTTCAGTTTTGTTTTATTCGGCAGACAGACTTTACCATTTTCGGTCCAGACCGTTTTATTTCCCATATAACTTACTTCACCGTCATCAATCAATGTCAGCAGTGTCGCACAGCGAAGAAGCGTGGATTTACCGGAGCCTGAGGAACCGATAATTGAAACGACCTCTCCTTCATTTACATGAATCGACACATCCTTCAGTACCTGAAGACCGTCGAACTCTTTTTTGATATGATTCATTTCCAGAAGACTTGTACTCAAAGCATTTCCTCCTAACGATAGTAATTCAGTTTCTTTTCAAACCATTCCATAACCCAGGCAACTACAAAGTTAAAGATATAGTAGAATACCCCGGCGATCACAAACGGAACAACTGTTGTCTGCGCAGCTGCGATCTGTTTTGCCAGCGCAAACATCTCAATATAAGATACCGAATAAACAAGGGAGGTATCTTTGACAAGTGTAATGACCTCATTTGTCACAGAAGGAAGCACGATCTTTACAACCTGCGGTAATACGATTTTGAAAAATGTCTGGCTTTTATTGTATCCCAGAAGCCGTGCTGCCTCATACTGTCCCACCGGAATCGACTCAATTCCGGAACGATAGATTTCTGCAAAATATGCGGCATAATTCAGAGAACATCCCAGAATGATCGCGGTAAATTTATAATTGCCGATATTCATTCCCCACAGATAGAACGGTCCAAAATACCACAGCAGCAGCTGCAGCATCAGTGGTGTTCCTCGCATAATAGAAATATACGCCTTAACGATCCAGCTTAATGGCTTGAACCTGCTCACACGTCCAAAATATACAACCATGCCAAGTGGCAGGGAAAATAACAGTGTCAGAAAAAAGATCAGCAGCGTCTGCCCAAACCCTGTGGTAAGCTGTTGTAACATTACCTGAAAACTCATGTACTCTCCTCCATAAACCTACAAGAGGGATGCCACCCGGAAAACCGGGAAGCATCCCATTCTGTATTCGTATTTTATGTATTGCTTATTTTTCTTCTGTTTTATCTGTTTCTGCATCATCTGTTGCATCTTTGGAATCCTCTGCCGATGCATCATCAGAAGCTTTCAGTGTTACCATATCTGCGATTTCATACTTCTCAGCAAGTTCTGCAACCGTTCCATCATCTGCAAGTTTCTGAAGGTCTGCATTCACAATATCACAGAGCTCTGTATTACCCTTTTTAAATCCGATTGCATACTGTTCTGTATTCAGTGTCTCATCAAGGATCTTGAATCCCTCTCCTCTGGAATTCAGCTGATATTTGGCAACTCCGACATCGATTGCCAGTGCATCCAGTGCTCCTGCCTGCAGTTCTGTGAATGCAGTATTGTAATCTGCAAATTCATTCAGTGCTCCAAAAGTATCTGCCAGTTCTTTCTGTCCGCCTTCTTCCTCACTCTGAAGAAGATCCAGTGCTGCGGAAGCTGCCTGCACACCAACGGTCTTACCGGCAAGATCTGTAAGCTTCTCAATTCCAGAATCATCTGCAACAACGATTACCTGACTGTTATCTACATACGGCTCTGAGAAAGTATAATCATCTTCTCTTCCGTTCATAGTAAATCCATTCCAGATACAGTCGATAGATCCGGAATTCAGTTCCATATCCTTGGAATCCCAGTTGATTGGTTTTTTCTCCAGCTCCCAACCTTCCAGATCACACACAGCCTGTGCCAGTTCCAGGTCAAATCCTGTGTATTCACCATTCTCATCCATATATCCATATGGTGGATATTCCGCATCAAATCCAACGATCAGAGTCTTATCTTCTATTCCTGCCTGCACACTTACTGCAGATACCATTCCCAGTGCCATTACTGCTGTCATAACTACTGCAACTGCTTTTTTCTTCATCTCTCTATCTCCCTTGACATATTATTTTTCTTTTAGTACGTAGCCACTCTACCACGTGAAAGTATTGATATCGTAACATACCCATTCTGACCTGTCAAGTGAATTTTGCGCTGCAGCTTTCATATAGCATACCAACTCTCTAATCTTACATCTGGTCTTTATGATGCAGTACTGTCACACTGCACGGTGGCAGATACAGATTCAGCGATCCAGCCTGGCACAGAATCTGTTTCTGGTGGTCTGTATACCCTTCCTGAGAAGATTGCACCAGCCTTGTAAATACTGTTTCTTCCAGTCTGCTGATTCCTGCCGGCCAGACTTCAATCATAACATCTCTGCCTTCATCCCGGTTGTTCAGTACGATGATCATCTGCTCCGTATGAGAGAATCTCGCATAACAGAGGCCCTGATAATCATTCCATAGGAATTTCAGAGAACCGCTTCTGAGCATTTTGTATTTCTTATGAACCGCGATCATGACCTTGTAGAAATTCAGAAGTTCCATATCTTCATGCCCCCACGGGTAAGTTCTCCGGTTATCCGGATCTGTAAATCCGCAGACACCTGCCTCATCCCCATAATACAATGTAGGAGCTCCCGGCCATGTCATCTGTATGGCAATCGCTTCACGCATGATCGCCGTATTGATATTTTCAGACGCCGCCTGCGCTCCGGCATAGGAAACACGTCCAACCCTGTGATTTGTTCTGGTAAGGAATCTGGAATGATCATGATTTGACAATTCATTCATCGCAGTGTGAAGAGATGACATATGCAAAGAGCGCATATGCGTCTTCATTGCTCCGATAAACGCATCACTGTTTCCATAAAGATCCTCTCTATATTCATCACTGTGTTTTTCCATTCCGGTCAGGAACCATGTCACAGGCTCCATGAACGCATCATAGTTCATGACAGAATCCCACTCATCTCCCTGCAGCCATCCTTCCGGACTTCCATAATGTTCTGCAAGAATCAGTGCTTCCGGATTCGCTTCCTTGACCGCTTTACGGAAATCTTTCCAGAACTGGTGATTAAACTCATTGCTGTGTCCCAGATCTGCTGCCACATCCAGTCTCCAGCCATCCACATTATATGGTGCAGACACCCACTTCTGTGCCACTTTCAAGACATAATCATACAATTCTCCTGAACCTTCATAATTCAGTTTCGGAAGTGTATCATGCGTCCACCATCCATCATAAGTCGGATTATAAGGCCAGCGATTCTGATCATGAAAATCAAAGAAATAGCGATACGGACTGTCTGCAGATATATAAGCTCCCGGTGCATAACCTTCCTGTCCTTCATATATTCTTTCTCTGTCCATCCACTTATTAAAAGATCCACAATGGTTGAATACTCCATCCAGAATAATCTTCATGCCACGTTTATGCAGTTCTTCCACAAGCTGTGCAAACATCTGATTACTTGCCTCCAGATTGCGCTTATCTGTCACACGCCGGATATATTTTGTGGCATGTGTATTATCTCGATCCTCCGGTGCAAGCAGTCCGTCACAGTCTTCAACGATCTTTCCGTAATGTGGATCTACATAATCGTAATCCTGACAGTCGTATTTGTGGTTACTTGGTGATACGAAGATTGGATTCAGATACAGCACTTCAACGCCCAGCTCTTCAAAATAATCCAGTTTGTCAATAATGCCCTGCAGGTCTCCTCCATAGAATTCCCTGACTCCCATAACTGCCGGAGTCTTGGACCAATCTGTCACTTTTTCACTGTGTTCACCAATATATGCATATTCGTCGCTTTCCACATCGTTGGACGGATCTCCATTGCGGAATCGATCCACAAAAATCTGATACATCACCGCACCCTTTGCCCAATCAGGTGTATGATAATTCGGATAGATTTCAAACTGTGCCCATTCCTGCAGCTCAGAACAGACTCCCTGTTCCGTGTAATAGCATGTAGCCCATCCATACTGAATTTCAAAATGATACCGAAAAATCTCTTCCGGCATCACAATCTTTGTTCCATAATAATCAAAACCTTTTGTGGTTTTGTATACTTTCATTTTATATTTCTGATCTCCGGATACGAGATATACCGCATCCACATTATTCTTCTGGGTTCTGAAGCTGATTATTACCTTTTCGCCACTCTTTGGCTCAGTAGGATTTCTGTAATACCTTGTTCCGTCACTGAAAAGAGCCTCCTTGTTAAACACTGGTCTCATATTCAGAATATACTGCATTTTTCTTGCAATATCTTCGTTTTCCTGCTTCATTGTCAATCTTCCTTGTCTGTATTATTTATATTGCACTGGAAATGTAATCTGCATTTCCAGGTTTCTTGGTTTGTAGTCTACTTTTGTGGTGGAAATGCCATCTGCATTTCTCATTTTCTTTGTTGTAGTCTACTTTTATATTAAGGATACCTCAGTTTCATATGCGGATGCGGCCTGGTCGTTAAATAGCACCCACTCAACAAGATCAAAACTATCAGGATTCTCCTGCAGAAATCTACAAACTGTTTTTACCGCAATCTTAGCAGCTCTCTCTACCGGAAAATGATAAACTCCCGTAGATATAGATGGAAATGCGATTGTTCTAATATCATTCTCCATCGCAAGCTTTAACGAATTATAATAACAATCTGTAAGAAGCTTATCTTCATTATTTTTTCCGCCATTCCATATCGGTCCAACCGTGTGAATCACGTAATCGCATGGCAGATTATATGCCCTGGTTATCTTTGCCTCTCCTGTTTCACAGCCATGAAGCGTCCTGCATTCTGCAAGAAGTTCCGGACCTGCAGCATGATGGATTGCACCATCAACACCGCCACCACCAAGAAGAGAATTATTAGCAGCATTTACAATTGCCTGTACATCTGTAATTTTGGTTATATCACCTTTGACTGTCTTAATCGTAAACATAAACTTCGCGATACCTCTCTGTTACAATTTATTATTCGTAACTTTTCATCCCCTTGCGGGATACTACCTTCTGAATAGTTACTATTATTCTTCATTTTTCATTTGGCGTAATGTCCTGCCAGGTCTTACCTTCGTCAGTTGTCTGATAGACCTTATTTTCGTTTACATAGGTAAACATATTGATGGAGCCATCTTTGCCGTAGGTGTAGTATGCAAAGCCCTGGTGTGTAAAATGATCATAATCGTTCTCCACTTTACGGAAAGGACTTTGATCGTAGGAGGCAGGCTTCGGTGTATAACCTATTAATGCATCTTTGAAAGCGGATGAATCCGCATAATAGACACGGGTAGTATACCGTTCTCCATTAATATAGAATGTCTGATTAGAGAAGAAGGCCTTATTATTATTCATGTTGGCATCACCAATCCGCTTATATCCCTTTTTAAGGGTAGTTAAAGTTTCATCCAACTTTCCATTATATGTTGGTCTCACTGCCACATCAATTCCACCACTCCAGGTAAAAATCACACCTTTATTTTTATCATAGGAAACTACACAGGTTCCGTTTCGGCCCGGTGTTCCAACCCAGTTATCTGTATTTGTGCCATCAAAGGAAGCACTCCCGACTGTAATTGGAAGCGGACTCTGCCAGCCGGGATGTTTTTGTTTTAACTTGAAACTAATAGGCTCTGGATCTTCTTCCTTTTCAGCCACATTCATCATCAATTCATTATATGCGGATTTGGCATTTGCCAGATCTGTTGATTCCCGGCTTCTCTCAATGTACTTTGTATAGGCTGGTGCTAAAATCACCAACAACACGCCCAGAATCGCTACAATAATAATCAATTCTACAAGTGTAAATCCCTGTACAGATTCTTTGCTTTTTTTCGATTTTTTGAACATCACATTTCTCCCATAGGTAAACTCACATAATGGATTAATGATAACATGAATCCATTTTGACGTAAAGAAGTTCTGGAGTCTAGGATTGTATCTAATTTTCTCCTTTTCGCGATTCGCGGTCACTTACCGGCGTTGGAAATGTATCTGCTTTTCTATTTTTCGCGGTTTACAGTCACTTCCTGGCGCCGAATTTGTATCTGCTTTTCTCCTTTTTCCGATTTGCAGTCACTTTGGAAATCCGGGAGTGTATCTTTTTTTCTCTTTTTGGCGATTTGCGGTCACTTTAGGATTCATGAGTGTATCTGCATTTTACTTTTTTGCAATCTGCGGTCACTTTTGGTACCTGGGATTGTATCTTATTTTCTCCTTTTAGTAATTTGCAGTCACATTTTAACCCCGGAAATGTATCTGCATTTCTCCTTTTCGCGATTTGCGGTCACTTACCGGCGCCAGAAAGCGATGTCCAAAGCTTGGTGAGTAACAAAAAAACGCAACAAAAGACGATTTTCTCGCCTGATGCTGCGGGGTTTTTAGACAGTAAAAAAGACAGCGGGATAAGCTGTCTTTTTTGGAGAAGGTATTTCTTCTTATGGGGTGTAGCAAAAACTATATAATGTATTGGGGGGTTTTTACGGTTATTATAGTACCATGACTCCCTCCAAAAGTGTGCACAAACTTCACAAAATTTAGTATTTGTTTTTATGCACTTTGTATATCTTATTCTTGAGGCATTTCATTTTTCGCTGTAAAAAGTGCCTCAAACTCATCGCGCTGAATCTTTTCCTTCTCTAAAAGAAGTGCTGCACACTTATGAAGAACATCCATATGCTGAGAAATAATCTTTCTTGCATCTGCATGGCAACGGTCAATAATATCATGAACCTCTTTGTCAATCTCTTTTGCAACTTCTTCACTGTAGCTTCTGGTATGTGCCAGATCACGTCCGATAAAGACTTCATCTCCGTCATCCCCGTAAGTGATCAGCCCAAGCTTGTCAGACATACCATACTGCATGACCATTGCACGTGCTGTACTGGTTGCACGCTTAATATCATTTGATGCACCTGTTGTAATATCCCCAAAGATGATTTCTTCAGCAACACGTCCACCCAGAAGTGTCGTAATATCCTGCAGCATCTTGCCTTTGGTATTAAACATATCATCATTTTCAGGAAGAGGCATGGTATATCCTGCGGCTCCCATTCCGGTAGGAATAATGGAAATCGTATATACTGGATCCATATCCGGAAGTACATGGAATAAGATCGCATGTCCGGCCTCATGATATGCTGTGATCTTCTTCTCTTTCTCAGAAATAACTTTGCTTCGTTTCTCTGCCCCGATACCAACTTTGATAAATGCATGCTTGATATCCAGCTGTGTAATATAACTGCGTCCTGATCTGGCAGCCATAATCGCAGCCTCATTCAGAAGGTTTTCAAGATCTGCCCCTGTAAAACCGGCAGTTGTCTGCGCGATCTGTGCAAGATCCACATCTTCTCCAAGCGGTTTGTCTTTTGCATGAACTCTGAGGATTTCTTCCCTTCCTTTGATATCCGGGCGGCCTACTGCAACTTTACGGTCAAAACGGCCAGGACGAAGAATCGCCGGATCAAGGATATCCACACGGTTGGTAGCCGCCATAACGATAATTCCTTCATTTACACCGAAACCATCCATCTCTACTAGAAGCTGGTTCAGAGTCTGCTCTCTTTCATCATGTCCACCACCCATTCCAGTACCACGTTGTCTGGCAACTGCATCAATCTCATCAATAAAGATGATACATGGTGCATGCTTCTTGCCCTCTTCAAACAGGTCACGTACACGGGATGCGCCGACACCGACAAACATCTCTACAAAATCAGATCCTGAAATAGAGAAAAACGGAACTCCCGCTTCTCCGGCAACTGCTTTTGCAAGAAGTGTCTTACCTGTTCCAGGAGGTCCTACAAGGATCACTCCTTTTGGAATCCTTGCTCCAACATTTGTATATTTCTGTGGAGCTTTCAAAAAATCAACAACCTCGACCAGATCTTCTTTTTCTTCCTGAAGACCTGCCACATTCTGAAATGTAACTTTTTTGTCATCCGGCAGCATCATTCGGGCACGGCTCTTTCCAAAATTCATCATCTTGGCATTACCTCCGCCTCCTGACATCTGATGGTTCATCATAAGAAACAGGAAAATCACCAGCCCACCTGTGAGAAGTACCGGAAAAAATGTTGTCATAAATACACTTTCCTGCGGAACATCTGCCACTTCCGGATGAATGCCGTAGCCTTCCAGAAGCTTCTGTGCGTCTTTAACATCTGTTACATATACTTTTTTCTTCCCTTCACCTTCGATATCCGCAACAACGGAACCGGTAGGCACTTCCCTGTTCTGGTAGATTTTTGCAGAAGAAAGCTTACCATCCTCTGCTGCCTGTTTCATACTTTCCATTGAGTAACTGCTCTGTGATGCTACCTGATTGTTCAGATAAAAGTATCCGGCAACCAACATCACGATCAATACAAGATACAGGCCAATTCTGCCTGACTGTTTATTCACCTGCTGCTGTCTCCTTTCAATCCTGGTTTTCTAATTCAACCACCCCGATAAACGGAAGATTTCTGTATTTCTGTGCGTAATCCAGACCATATCCTACTACAAATTCATCTGGAATATTAAAACAGCAGTAGTCTACTTTTACGTCTTTTACCCTGCGTTCCGGTTTGTCCAGCAGTGTGCACAGACGGATGCTGTTTGGATTTCTTCCCTTCAGGATTTCGATCAGGTAGCTGAGAGTTCTTCCTGAGTCAATGATATCCTCCACGATCAGAACATCTTTGCCGATCAGCGGCTGATCCAGATCTTTTACGATTTTTACAACACCACTGGATTTTGTATCATCACCATAGCTGGATACTGACATAAAATCAAGGGATACCGGAACAGTAATTCTCTTTGCCAGTTCACAGGTAAAGAATACGCCACCCTTCAGAACACAGATAAGATGTATTTCCCTTCCTGCATAATCCCTGCTGATCTGGGCTGCAATCTGCTTAATTCTTGCATCCACTTCTTCTTCACTCAGTAAAACTTTGATTTTTTCACTCATTGTACGTTTCCTCCTTGGTATGTGATCTCCAATACCCTTCCTGTTTCGGAAGTGATTTTGTAACGCTCATTGATTCTTCCGCCTACGATCCACAAAACTTCATTTCCATCGACAACCAGTGGGAGTTTCCCTCTCAGTTCACCCGGAATTTTATCATCGATCATACAACGTGTCAGCTTCTTATGCCCGCCGCTCTGACTGACTGCCATATAATCACCGCTTCTGCGTGTGCGGACAGTCAGTTCGCAATTTATTTTATCACAATCAAACCATTTCGTATACTTTTTTTCCAAAATCTTCTCACCATTATATGAATAAATTTTTGCAGTAAAGCATCCCTGCTTCCATTTCGTTTCTCCCGGAACAACAAGATTTTGGATTTTCAGTTCTTCTGTCTCACTATCTGATTCTGCGATCATATTTTTCTTTCGGATCTGTACTCCTTCATAAACTCTGGATGCCTCCAGTTCATATGGAAGATCTGCTTTTCGTCCAGTCTGCATACCATACAGATCTCTGATCTGTTTTATATGACCAGAGGTAAGGTCACTCTGATGTCCGCCTGTTACTTCTAATATCTCCCTGATCACATATGTCTGGATAATTGTTTCTTTTTTGAAAAACTCATGATCCAGGACATATCTGTCTTTTGCTTTCCTGTATCCTGCTGCCATTTCTCCTGCCAACTTCGTAAAATAGGCTTCTGCCTGTCCGAATATTTCTGACGCTTCTGCCATATGTGTAACTGCCCTTGGATTTACTTCCTGCTCAATGAGTGGCAGAATGTGACGTCGTATACGGTTTCTCGTATAATCATCTTCCATATTGCTGCTGTCCAGAACTGTCTGAATGCTGTTCTCCTCTACATAATTGACGATTTCACTCCGTTCTAAACACAAAAGAGGCCGGATAATTTCTCCGTTCAGTGGCTTCAGCGAGCAGAGGCCCCTGATCCCGGTTCCCCTGGCCAGGTGATGCAGCATAGTTTCCGCCATATCATTTTGGTTATGTGCAAGCGCCACACGTACCTGTTCCGGTATCGCCACTGCATTTTCTTTCTCTTTTTCAAAAGCGATTCGACGAACTTTGCGGCCGGCTTCTTCGGTTCCCATCTTCCAACTGAGAGCCAGAGCAGGAACATCATAATTATATACTGCACACGGGATCTTCCATTCACTGCATATTTTCTCCACCATCTGCTGGTCCCGCAGAGCTTCTTTTCCACGGATTCCGTGATTTACATGTACTACGCGGAGACGATAGCCAAATTCATCTCTGAGTTCATTCAATATATGAAGCATTGTCATCGAATCCGGACCGCCAGAAACACCAAGGATGATCTCTGAACAATTTTGCAGCATTCCTGTTTCAGTCATAAATCTTTTTACTTTCTGCAATGTATCTTTATACATCTTCTTTTCTCCTGTGTTTTTATTTTCTTACCACATTCGCTACAAGGACCGTCATATCATCCCTCGCATGATAATCACTGTACCCGAGTGCCCGTTCCAAAATCCCCCGGCTGATCTCTCTGGGTGTTTCATCCTGAATATCCATAATGATCTCTTTCATCGTCTCTTCCTCACATTCAACAGGCAGCGCGTCCATCACACCATCGGTCATCATGATCAGATAATCTCCATGATACAATTTTCTGGATGCCGTGTCAAAATCAATCCTCTGTACCAGTCCCGCCGCAAGGCTTTCTGATGAAATAGCTTCCACCCAGTGGTCACGTTTGATAAATGTCGAAGCTGCACCTGCTTTTAGGAACTCACAGATTCCCGTATAGAGATCTACTGCACAGATATCTACCGTAGAGAACATTCCTTCCCTGCCTTTCAGAACAAGCGCAGAATTTACCATACGTGCCGCAGTCTCCTGAGAAAAGCCGGAATCCAGAAACTGTTCCAGAAGTTCCACTACAATCTCACTTTCTCTGCATGCGTCCATACCCGATCCCATTCCATCAGACAGACACATCACAAATCTTCCACCGTCTTCCTGTCTGCAGATATAATTATCCCCTGATACTTTTTCATTTTCTCTTGTAAGTCGGGATACTCCGTATAACATCTGATAACTGACATCTTCTACAAAATGAATCGTATGAAATTCCCCATTTACAATACACCGGCTTCCCTGCACAGACGTCATATTACTTTCGCATAACTCTGAGAGCATCTGTGCGACCTCTGTTACAGAAACACACTGTCCGCTCCTGGCACGCAGAGTAAGAAAAATCTGTCTGCGCCCTTCAACTTTGTCCATCACCCACGCAGCTTTCAAAATCACATGTTTTCTTCGCAGATTCTTTTTCAGTTCTTCCTGAAATTCCGGTTCTGCTGCCGAAATATCATACAGATCATTTGCTACTGTCTCCATAATGGCCGCTGTCTCTGTCAGCTGCTGAGCCACTGCCAGCCGACTTTCGATCATACGATTCATCCATATAAGATTCTGTTTTTCCTGTCGAAACTGTTCGCGTACTTCTTCCAGATATTGCAATGATTTTCCGCATACGCTCCCCCATTGCATACGAAGTTTCTCAAGTTCTCCTTCATCATCTTTTTCGAGAGCACGTACCAGTGCTTCTCCCCCCTGACACATTGTTTCTGCCTGACTTCCCCAGCAGATTTCCCGATGATAGCAGTTACTGCACAGACGATCATTCGCATCCGTCAGAATACGCTCAATCTGCCCACTACTCAGGTATTCCTTTTTGTACGGCATTCCATAAAATGTATCCGCAAGTTTCTGAAAAGCTGCCGCATAGCGTTCCACTTTTTCTTTCTGAGGATGATCTTCTCCAATCGGAAATATTTCTTCTTTTTTCGACATTCTCCCCGTCAAAATAGTTTTTGCCATGTCCCGCAATATCAGCAGTACGCTGATCACGAGCATGGCAATTATCCATTCCTGCATATATCCCCCTCCCCTGATACTTCCCGGTAAGTATTACAATACTTTCACTAGAAAAATATTATAAGAGGGTTCTTTTAAAATATCTGTCAAATAAAGGAGATTGTTCCAGAAAACTTTTCTGCAAAATCTCCTTTATTTCTCTTCTTCAAATACGATCTCATTTCCTTTGACCAGACCAAGCTTATCTCTGGCAACTTCGGCTATATATTCATCCGTCTGCATGTACTCTTTCTGTTCATCTATTTCCTGTGTACGTTCCTGCTCACCTGCAATAGAATCTTCCAGCGCTGATGCCTTTGCATCGTATACAGCAATCCTCGCCTTAAGTGTCTGACTCTGATAAGTCAGTCCACCCAACAGAAGCAGAACAACAATAGCAATTGCTGCCATTCCAAGGTAGTTATTCGCTATTCTTTTTTTATTTTTTTTCTTTTTTGACTTTTTCAAAGCGTCTGCCCCTTCTATTACACCATAAACGTCTTTTCGTATGTCTATATGAAGAAATTTTACATCTTTTTACCAGAAATAGCAACCTATTTAACACAAAATTTGCAAAAATTCCACCAAAAGCAACACCTGCCAGCATAAAAAAGCGGATTCTGCCATAATTGCACTGATATAAAGCGGTAAAAAGCAGCAAACCAGCCAATAACCAGTACAAAATATCCACTGTACTGTTCCACATTCTGTCGCAGAACAAACGTCTTTTCAGCATATCGGTCAGCCTGTAAACAACAAGCATCCCTACTCCTGTTTCGAAAGCGCGAAAAAAAAGCAGTATTTCCAATCTGATATAACTGCTCATCTTACCGGAACATCCTTTTCAGCAAAGGTTCTTCTTTTTTCTGCGCATTCTTTGTCAGATAAGAAACACTGTTTACTTTTCCTTCAATCTCAGCCTCTCCCTTTTCGAGGTCAAGGCTTTTTACATGAAGCTGCTCTCCTTTGATCTGCACTTTCCCGGCCTCAGTCTGAAGCAATATCTCATTTTCATTAAACGAATGAATATCCTGAACACCTGTCAGTTTTCCATATTTACGCTCTTTTATCGTCAGACCGTGCACCTTGCCTGTCTTTTTTTCTTCCAACCCCACAGCTCCCATCCTGCATTTACTGTTAATCTATGTGAGAGCCCTGTCCAATAGACACAAAAACGATCAAAGATAGCGAAAAAGATTCTCTGCGTCTTCTTTACGAACCGTTTCTTTGATATCCAGCACCTCAACCTTTACGTTTTTGCTTCCAAACTGGATTTCAATCGTATCACCGGCTTTTACCTGTGCTGACGCCTTGGCCGGGCGGTCATTGACCAGCACTCGTCCGGCATCACATGCCTCGTTCGCAACCGTTCTTCTCTTGATCAGACGTGAGATTTTTAAATATTTATCAAGTCTCATATATACCTCCGGAAAAACAAAAGGGGGAACATATCTGTCCCCCCTAAAAGCACGATTTACTTATTCGTTTACCATATCTTTCAGAGCTTTACCAGCTTTGAATTTCGGAGCTTTAGAAGCTGCGATCTTCATTGTTTCACCAGTCTGAGGATTTCTTCCTTCTCTTGCTGCTCTTTCACTTACTTCAAATGTACCAAAACCAACTAACTGGATTTTTCCACCTTTTTTTAATTCGGATGCTACAACATCAGTGAAAGATTTTAATACAGCCTCTACATCTTTTTTGGAAAGGTTTGTTTCTTTCGCCATTGCTGCTACTAATTCTGTTTTATTCATGGTGTTCCTCCTCTAAATAACCTCATTCTTATTTATTGCGTAATGCTTCCTTGGCATATGCACGCTATTTACTATATATAAACCTTTTATGTCAAATTGTCAAGGCTTTTCGGCTTTTTCAGGCTCTTCTTCTGTCGCTTTTTCCAATTGTTTCAACTCTTCCCACGAAAGCCCGGCCAGCTGTTTATCCTCCGGTGAAAAGATCTTCGGATGCCGGAATTTCATTTTGGATGAAACGTCTCGGATCACATCCTCAACAGTAAAAAGTCCCTCTTCTTCCGCGATCACACTGTGAAGAGCCACCTGAAACAGCACATCTCCCAGTTCCTCACAAAGATTTGTGCTGTCATTTTCTTTTGAAAGACGGTCGATTCCTTCCAGTACCTCATTGCTTTCTTCCAGCAGATATTTTTTCAGGCTTTCATGCGTCTGCACACTGTCCCACGGACAATTTCGGCGTATTTTCCTGACAATTTCCATAAAATCATCAAATTCCCGCATATGCAAGTTTACATCATGGAGTCAACCATATCCAGAACAGCTTTGCCCATGACTGCTGATTTTTCATCCGCATCTGCCAGAGATGTACCTTTTACTCCGTAGTAGAACTTAACTTTTGGTTCTGTACCAGACGGACGAACACATACCCAGGCATCATTTGTCAGTTCATAATAAAGGACATTGGAATTCGGAAGTCCTGTCGGTGTAACTTCGCCTGTTTCCAGATTTTTGATCGTGTCTGCTTTGTAATCTCTTACAGCAACCACTTTGTGTCCTGCAAATTCTGCCGGCGGATTCTGGCGAAGTGAATTCATGATATCCTGAATCTTCTGCAGGCCTTCAATACCTTTCATAGTTACAGCTTTGATATCGTCTTTGTAATATCCAAACTGTTCATACATCTCGATCATTGCATCCCACAGAGTCTTACCCTGCGTCTTATAATATGCTGCCGCTTCGCAAAGTGCCATTGTTGCAACGATTGCATCCTTATCTCGTGCATATGTACCGATCAGGCAGCCATAGCTCTCTTCAAATCCAAAGAGATAAGATCCTTTTCCGCTCTTTTCAAATCCAAGGATCTGCTGTCCGATAAACTTAAATCCTGTAAGGACCTCGATCAGTTTTACACCATAACCCTTGGCAATTGCATCTGCAAGATTGGTTGTAACAATTGTCTTGATCAGTGCACCATCCTCCGGAAGGCTTCCGTTTACGGCTTTGCGCTGGCTGATCTCATAGTTTGCAAGAAGGCATCCGGACATGTTTCCTGTCAGGTCATGATATTCTCCGTTTTTGTCTTTGACACGAACGCCAAGACGGTCTGCATCCGGATCTGTTGCAAGAACAAGATCTGCATCTACTTCTTTTGCAAGTTTCAGACCAAGTTCAAAAGCTTCTGCTGCTTCCGGATTCGGATAACTTACTGTTGGGAAATCTCCATCCGGAAGTTCCTGTTCTTTGACAACATAAACGTTCTCAAATCCAAGTTCTTTGAGGATTCTTCTTGCAGGAATGTTACCAGTTCCATGAAGTGGTGTGTACACGATCTTCAGATTCTTTCCTTCTGCCTGGATAGCATCCATATGAATAACCTGTTTCTTCAGTTCTGCCATGTATGCATCGTCCACTTCTTTGCCGATCACCTCGAAAAGGCCTGCTTTTTCGGCTTCAGCCTTGTCCATAGTCTTAACAGTATTCCAATCGGAAATTGCCTTAACTTCTCCCATGATTCCGCTGTCATGTGGCGGTGTGATCTGTGCACCGTCCTCCCAGTATACTTTGTATCCATTGTATTCCGGTGGGTTATGGCTTGCAGTTACATTGATACCAGCAACACATCCCAGATGACGTACCGCGAAAGAAAGCTCCGGTGTAGGTCTTAATGTCTCAAAGATATACGCTTTAATTCCGTTTGCTGCAAGACAAAGAGCTGCTTCCTGTGCAAATTCCGGTGACATATGGCGGGAATCATATGCGATTGCAACACCCTGGGATTTCTTGTCTACTTTTGCGATATAATTTGCAAGCCCCTGTGTTGCTCTTCTGACAACATAGATGTTCATACGATTGGTTCCGGCTCCAATGATTCCACGAAGACCAGCTGTACCAAACTCCAGATCCATATAAAAACGTTCTTTTATCTCATTTTCATCCTCTGCAATACTTTTCAATTCCTCTTTCGTTGCTTCGTCGAAGTATGGGTTTGCAATCCACTGCTCATAAACCTCTTTGTAATCCATACTAAAATACCTCCCTGTACAATGTATTTCCGACAGATTCACTACTGTCTTTGATAGTTCTATATTATACACCTCTTCAGAAGAAAAAGGAAGCACAATATCGTTTCCACGCCTCCCGCTGTCGTATCAGATTTTGTAGTTTTTCTGTATTTTTCACAGAAATCCAGGTTTTGCGATGCGTATAATAATAATTTGCAAGTTTCCAGTATTTTTCAGGATAACTGAATCGAATCTTAAGATTTATCCATTCTTCTTTGCTCACGGGTTTTATCTCATGATATGCTTTCAGCATTTCTTTTCCAAAGCGGACATCCCAGTTATATTTCTCAAGAATTTTTCTCATAAAGCGATACAGATCAGCCATCTGCGTATCAAATCCCCAATGTTCAAAGTTTGTAACTGCAGTTCCACTTTTTAAGATCAAAACATTATGCTGGTTATATTCTCCGTGGCAGACTTCACCCTCCGTTTCTGCTTTCTGGCGCAGTTCCTGATAACCGGACCCTCTTAATGCCGCATACGCCTCTTCTCCGTCTCTCAGGAAATCTTCTACTGTTGCCAGATATATTTTTTCAAAAGGACTGGATGCTCCCCGTTTTCTGATAAAACTGCGGATTTTTTTTAATTCCTGATTATGCCGCAGATATCCATTTTCCAATGACGGTTCTATATAATATTCTACAGTCGGTATATGCATGCGCTGATGCAGTTCTGCCATGGTGCGAATACTTTTGAAAATGTCTTCTTTGGAACGTGTATCGCATTCTCTGCCCTCATACCAGTACTGCATTGTATATGGAATGCCGTCACGGTCGCGGCTGACCAGATTTTCTTCCTGATTTGGAATATAGCAGTCCACCTTGCCGCCCTGACTCTGGATCTGCAGAAGCAATTCCTGTTGTTTCTGTAGTTTTTTTTCTGTTCCTTTGAATTCTTTTACGATGACAAGTCCTTTTTCTGTATGGCACAGAAGTCCGCCACGTGTCCGGGCTGTAGATTCGGCGGTAAGGCCATACTGCTCCAGTGTGCTGAGTCCATAATCATACAAATAAAAATCCCCCTCTTGATTTTGTACCTTCTATCTTATGTAAGGGGAATCCAGAAAATGTATGGTCCATTAATTAATATTCTCTTTCCTTGCAGGAATTTCGACATACAAATGTACTGTCTAAATTTTTAATATTTTTCTTTATTTATAAATTCCATTAACTTCTCTTTTGTATTATCGGAAGGTTCTTCGAGCACATGTTCCAGCATCTCCTTCAACACCTCTCCGAGTTCCGGTCCTGGCTTATATCCGGCCTGGATCAAATCTCTTCCTGTCACGGCAAGTGTCTTTAACGAAACGCATTGTTTCTCCTCTACCACCTTATGATAACACTCTGCCACCCCTTTCAGTCGGGCAGATTTTTCCTCTCGGCGATACTCACTCTGGGCAAGCATATCCGCCTCCTGTACTTCGAGATACATCGGAAACAGATCTTCTCCGATCCGGTTCACCGCACGTCTTACCGAACGCATTTCCGGCATCGGGCGGTCATCATGATATTTGATCAGTCTTGAAACTTTACTGATTGTATCATTATCAAATTTCAGCCGGCGAAGAATGCTTTTTGCCATTTTTTCACCTTCCGGTGCATGCATCTTGAAATGATCACGCCCATTTTCATCGGTCTTTCGCATCACTGGCTTCGCAATATCATGAAGTAGCATCGTCAGCCGAAGGACTTTGTCCGGCCGCACCAGAAGCAGACCGTGAAGAATATGTTCTCCTACTGTATAACAATGATGCGGCGTATTCTGTTCAGTCTCCATACATGCATCAAACTCCGGTAGAAATTCTCTGGTAATTCCGGTTTCATAAGCCACTCGGAGATAATCCGGATGTGGTGACACCAGAAGCTTCACCAACTCTGTCTGGATTCGCTCTGCACTGACACATTTCAGATTCGGTGCCAGTGCCTGAATACCAGCCTTCGTTTTTTCCTCAATTGTAAATCCCAACTGTGCGGAAAAGCGCACTGCACGCAGGATCCGAAGTGCATCTTCATGAAAACGCTCCATCGGATCACCGACACAGCGTACGATTTTATGCTCCATATCTTCCATTCCATGAAAAAGATCTACAAGACCTCTTTCCGGATGATATGCCATTGCATTGATCGTAAAATCTCTTCGTTTCAGATCTTCTTCCAGACTCGAAGTAAACATGACCTGCTTTGGATGGCGTCCATCTTCGTAATCTCCATCCACACGATACGTCGTTACTTCATAGCCTTCTTTATCCATTAATACGGTCACTGTTCCATGCTGCAATCCGGTATCCACCGTGCGCTGGAACAGTTCCTTCACCTGCTGCGGAGAAGCAGATGTGGTGATATCCCAGTCGTTGGGGTTACGTCCCAGAATAGAATCTCTGACGCATCCACCGACAACATAAGCCTCATAACCGTTTTCCTCTAAAATGTGCAGTATTTTTTCCGCATTGGAAGGAATCGTTAATTTCATATTAGTATGCTCTTCCCCAGTAAACCATCTTCTTAGCCGGTTTTCCGCAGCATACGCAGACATCGCTCAAGTGTTCCTGTTCAAACGGCATACATCTGGATGTTGCCTGAACATCTTCTTTGATCTTGTCTTCGCATTCACGGTTTCCGCACCACATAGCTTTTACAAAGCCAGGTTTGTTGTTGATGGTATCTTTGAATTCTTCATAATTCGTTGCAACATATGTGTGTGCATCACGATGTGCACGTGCGCGCTCCAGCATATCTTTCTGCATGGTATCCAGAACTTCCTGTACTTTGGCTGCAAGCTCTTCGAAAGAAACCACATATTTTTCTCTTGTATCACGACGACAGATAACAGCCTGTCCGTTCTCGATATCTTTCGGGCCACATTCGATACGAACCGGAATTCCTCTCATTTCCTGCTCAGCAAATTTGAATCCCGGGCTTCTGTCTGTGTCATCAACTTTAACACGGATGCCAGCTGCCTTGAGTGCTGCAAACAGTTCATCTGCCTTTTCCAGAACACCCTCTTTACGCTGCTGAATCGGAATGATAACAGCCTGTGTCGGAGCAATTCTCGGAGGCAGAACAAGTCCACTGTTATCACCATGAACCATGATGATTGCACCGATCATACGTGTTGTCATACCCCAGGATGTCTGATGCACATATTTCAGTGTGTTATCTTTGTCTGTGTACTGGATGCCGAATGCTTTTGCAAATCCGTCACCAAAGTTATGGCTGGGACCGGACTGAAGTGCTTTTCCATCGTGCATCAGAGATTCAATTGTGTAAGTTGCTACTGCACCTGCAAATTTTTCTTTGTCTGTTTTCTGACCTTTGATTACCGGAATTGCCAGAACTTCTTCGCAGAAATCAGCATACAGATTCAGCATCTGGATCGTTCTTTCTTCTGCTTCTTCTGCTGTTGCGTGAGCAGTATGTCCCTCCTGCCACAGGAATTCTCTGGAACGAAGGAACGGACGGGTTGTCTTTTCCCAACGTACTACAGAACACCACTGATTATAGACCTTCGGCAGATCTCTGTGGGACTGGATGTCTTTCTGATAAAAATCGCAGAACAGAGTCTCAGAAGTCGGACGAACGCAGAGACGCTCCTGCAGTTCATTCAGTCCACCATGTGTTACCCACGCTACTTCCGGTGCAAATCCTTCTACGTGATCTTTTTCTTTCTGCAGAAGAGATTCCGGAATAAACATCGGCATGTACACATTCTGTACACCTGTTTCTTTGAATCTGCGGTCCAGTTCATGCTGGATATTTTCCCAGATCGCATAACCTGCCGGTTTGATTGCCATGCATCCTTTTACACTTGTATAGCCGCACAGTTCCGCTTTTTTGACAACGTCTGTATACCACTGTGCAAAATCGTCTTCCATGGAAGTGATCGCTTCAACTAATTTCTTTGCCATAGTTCTTTTCTCCTTTTTGATATGATGATGCCGGAATTAAAAACCTCCGACCAGATACATGCCGGGATAAAAAGCATCAAAAAAAGCCCTTCAGATCCCGGTAAAGGGACCGAAGGACTTCGGCGGTACCACCCTAATTAACAATTCCCAAAGGAACTGCTCTCTCTAGATCCTTTAACGCAGGAAACACGCCATGCTTCAATCACATGGAGCTCAGAGGCCGGTTCCATGATTCACGCACAGAATCCTCACACCATATGGATCCCTCTCTGAGATTGCTCCTCATGTACTATTCTCTTCATCGCTCATAAACTTATTAAAATAAGCCGGATAACTCTTAATTCATCCGAACTTATCTTATTTTAAATAAAAATAATCCGAGTGTCAACCCCAAAGTAAACGCCCTGGAATCATTTTTTCACCATTTTTACACAGAAAGTTTGATTTCCCTTCCTGTCCGATTATATTTGTAATATCTTACCCCCGCTGCATCCAGCATCCTTTTGGATGCAATGACAGACGGTGTGTGTTCGTATTTGTCACAGTCATATACAACCGTTTTGATCCCCGCCTGAATGATTGCCTTGGCACATTCATTGCACGGAAAAAGCGAAACATAGAGCTTTGCACCTTCCAGACTTCCACCCCGGTAATTCAGGATTGCATTCAGCTCACTGTGAGTCACATACAGATACTTGGTGTCAAGCGGATCTCCTTCACGTGCCCACGGAAATTCATCATCTGAGCAGCCCTTTGGAAATCCATTATAACCCATGGAAAGAATCTTGTTATCATTGCTGACAATACAGGCACCCACCTGTGAATTCGGATCCTTGGAACGCATTCCGGAGAGCATTGCCACTCCCATAAAATACTCGTCCCAGGAAATATAATCCTCACGTTTTTTGATATGTACAGCCACCGTAAAAACCTCCCCTGTTTTTAGATTTCCGGATAAGCGTCTGTGATATCTGTATCCTCTTCGATCTGTTTGATTCTGCGGATATGACGTTCTTCCTCTGAGAACGGTGTATTCAGGAATGTATCCACGATCTTGACTGCCAGTCCAGGTCCGACTACTCTGCCGCCCATTGCAAGAATATTGGCATTGTTATGAAGTCTTGTTGCCTCTGCACTGAAGCAGTCGGAACAAAGAGCTGCACGAATACCTTTGAATTTATTTGCTGTGATAGAAATACCGATGCCTGTTCCACAGATCAGAATACCTTTTTCACATTCACCTGCAAGAATTGCTTCTGCTACCTTTTTGGCATAATCCGGATAGTCACAGGAATCTGTGGAATAAGTACCGTAATTCTTATATTCCAGGCCGTGCTCCTCCAGATATTTTATCACTTCCTGCATCAGTTCATAACCACCATGATCACATCCAAGTGCTATCATTTTCTCATTCTCCTTTGTTATATATATTGTCCGAATACCCTTTGTCCATGCCTCCGGGTATCCGGCTGAATACCATAAATATTATACGCGGATCACATGATGTCCGGCCGCTTTCAGCAGGCGATTCATAATGGCCGCGCCAAGTCCGCCGCCGGCAAAACTCTCCGAATACATCTTCTGAACCCCCATCTCATCCATTTCACGAAGGACTTCATACAGATTAGCCGCAATGCTTTCCTCATGTTCTCTGGAC
>ENA-OQID01000385-OQID01000385.1-human-gut-metagenome-genome-assembly--contig:-NODE-385-length-24775-cov-10.420034_pt1 | contig 24775 bp, 27 predicted proteins | sample MGYA00242567_ERZ504727 | MGnify/ENA primary metagenome ERZ504727 (study PRJEB26092, sample SAMD00036215) | human gut metagenome | host: Homo sapiens | study: EMG produced TPA metagenomics assembly of...
TATAATTTTACCCTTACATTTATCCTTATCTTGTGTTATGATGAAAACAGAAACGAGGTGTGCATATGTTTGTGAATAAAGAAGCAGTAGGAAAACGAATTTTACAGATACGCAAGAAATACGGTTACAGTATGCAGAAGTTTGGGGAAATCATAGATAATGCCCCGAAAGGCTCTGTAAACAGTTGGGAAAAGGGTGTGAATCTTCCCAATGAGAAACGCTTGAAGCAGATTGCCACGTTGGGCAATATGACGCTGAATGAACTTCTGTATGGTTCATTTAAAGAATATGTAGATATGCTTATCACAGAAAAACTGGGGATTGAACTGCCGGAAGAATTTACCAGAACTTTCTATTCTCTTTTAGAGCAGAACGGATTTACCTACGGGGATGATATCGAGATTGTCCGGCTTGTAAACGGCTTTCTGACTTATCATAACCTTACAACAAAAGAAACCGCCATTTTCTATCAGCCAACTGCATACTCCGGCGATTATTTTGACGGTATCATACAAAAAGCGGATTCTTCCGTTCTGGTCTGCCGGGCATATGCAGATAAGGCAAACAACACCTTACATATCATTCCGGCTTTTGAGAATGGACAGACTGAGGAAGTAGCAGACTTCTTTCATGCACTGAAAAGCATAACCGCTCCACACAACAACAATTATTTCACTTCCGGCTTTCTGACACTCGGACTGGCATTGAGAGATTCCAAAGTAATTATCTATGGAATTGATGAAAAACAGGGAACAACACAGGTAATCCCTTACGAATATGATTGCGAATCAGACGCTTATATCCAGAATGAACATCTGTCATATACCAGACAGGATAGCTTTTTCCGAGAAGCCACGAAAGAAGCGGTCTATTGGAAAATGCAATCCGACAGAAGTAACCCATAAGATAAACAAGAGGACTTGCAAGGTTTTCTTTCAAGTTGTTTCACCGAAGGGATTGCAGCGAAGCTGCTTAAGGGCTCTGTCGCCATTACAGATAGTACCCAGTACCATATGGCGAAACGTAACTCCTGCCGCTGTCCCTTCGGCATGTTTTCCGTTCTGCCTGTTTTTCAAAAATCCTCAGAATCGGATTTTGTGAAAATAAACAAGCCGACGCAATTTCATCTTTTACAAAAGTCCAAAATACATCGGCTCAATCCTTTGACCTGATCGGTCATTATTCATTTTTACTGACTGGCTCATACCGTCCATTTTTAATAATGAGCAAAACAAAAGGCACTAACTTTTTACGGTTAATGCCCTTTTGCGTTAATCACTATTAAATGTAAAAAATGCGGCAAAACCTCTGGCAAAATTTTGGCAAAATTCTGTTCAAAAAGGCTTGTAAAATAAAGTGGTTATGCTATAATAATATCGAGCCGTGGGAAGGCATGGGTAATGCCCTAATCCAAATATTCCATTTACGGGATTAAGAATGGTATATCCATTCTTTTTTTTTACCTATCAGGAGGTGTAAAATTGGCTAACGATAAACCCTTTACTGTGGAAGAACAGATTGATACGATGAAAAAATATGTGACACTCACAAAGAGAGCAAGAATGCGTGATTTTTTACAATATTCTGGATATTTTCGTGCCAGCAGATATGGAAAGTATTTGTTATCATACACCAATGTATTTGCGATGAAGCCGTCACAGGATGTGCTGTTTGCTTTGTATCAGTTTGATTTTGAACTGAGGAAGGTTATGTATGAAGCTTGTGCGAAAGCAGAAATTCAAATAAAGTCTGCGATTGCTAATGCGGTTTCATTGAAAACTGGTGATGCAGTGTTTTATCTGGAGCAACAGAATTATACACCAACGAGAAGTGAAAGAAATAAGTTTTACAGAAAAAAGAATGTTAAATTTTTCAATAGCTTCTTTAGTGATATACAGGATAAGGAAGAAATGTTGCGAAAAGATGTATTAAAATATCCTGAACTGAAGGAATATAGAAATGGCGGTAAGAGAGCTGCGATGAATATTCCGAGTTGGGCGGCATTTTCATATTTTGAGTTTGGTACGATTGAGAATATTTATATGTATTTAAGGAGTGATCTGCGTAAGGAAGTTTTGCTGTATAGTTACAGCCGGGGAAAATATGGTAAGAGGATAACAATGCAGATGGATACTTGGCTGAATGGTGTAAGAACATTACGAAATATCTGTGCCCACCACTCCAGACTCGTAGGAATGCAGGAGGCTATTGTACTTCCGGATGCGGAAGATGATGCCGATATACTTCTAAATGGGGAGGATTTCTTTTCAAGATTGTATGCTCTGAAAAAAGTAATGAATCCGAAAGACAGCGAAGCAATGAAAATAAAGTTAAAGAAAATCATTGCAAGAGCTAAAATTGATGTGTATCAACTTGGTGTTCTGCCGGCGGATTGGGAAGAGAAATTTGACAGAATAAAGGATCTGTAAAGTACATAAAATAGAATGAGCCGTGGGAAGGCAAGGATTGTCTGCAACTGCAGACAATGCCCTCAATCCAAATATTCCATTAACGGGACGGACAGGTGTATATCATCTGTCCGTTTTTGTGAGACCGTTTCAAGTTTTGTGTAAACGTTAAAAACTGATATAAGATTTATGAATAGTTACAAATGGGCAGAGCCGATTTTTCAGGTTCTGCCCATATCTGCATTATACAGGAGTTTTTGGGCATGTCAATAAAACCTGCCTAAAACAAGCTGTTTTTACAGGTTGTGTCCAATCAGACGCTCTTCAAAATAGATTTCAAGCTGGGAATGGATCTGTCCCCAATCCTGTCGGTGTCCTGTCCATTTCTTGGTAATGTCCATAGTCGCAAGATACAGCATTTTCAAAAGGCTGTCATCCGACGGAAAAACCGTCTTGCTTTTGGTCACTTTCCGGAGCTGGCGGTTGAATCCTTCAATGGCATTTGTGGTATAAATCAGCCGTCTTACTGCCTCCGGATATTTGAAATAAGTGGACAGGGTTGCCCAGTTATCATGCCAGGATTTATAGATTTTTGGGTACTTGGAATCCCATTTATCCTTGAACAATTCTAACTCATTTAAAGCTGTTTCTTCCGTTGGAGCTGCATATACAAGCTTCAGATCAGCCATCAGTTTTTTGATGTCTTTGTATGAAACAAACTTCGTTGAATTACGGATCTGATGGATGATACACTGCTGAATCTCTGTTTTTGGATAAACAGCCTCGATTGCCTGTGGAAATCCATTTAAACCATCAACGCATGCAATCAGGATATCCTCAACGCCTCTGTTTTTTAATCCATTCATGATAGAAAGCCAGAACTTGGCACTTTCGTTTTCTCCAACATACATTCCAAGAACATCTTTTTTCCCATTCATATCGATACCAAGGGCAATGTAAACCGCACGTTTTACAATACGTCCTTCACTGCGGACGTGATAGTGGATTGCATCCATAAATACTACAGCATACACTTCTTCCAAAGGGCGTTCCTGCCATTCTTTTACAATCGGCAGGATTTTGTCTGTGATCCGGCTGATTGTGCTGTCAGAAATATCAATATCGTATAATTCACGCATATGGGATTCAATGTCTCCAGTTGTCATTCCCTTGGCATACATGGAAAGTATTTTTTCTTCCATGTCCTGAGTTACGGAATTCTGATATTTTTTAATCAGCTGAGGTTCATAATCCCCATTACGATCCCTTGGGATTGCCACATCCATATCTCCATAACTGGTGTGCATGGTTTTGCTGGAATGTCCATTTCTACTATTGTCTGTTTCTTTGTTTCGATAGTCATACTTGGAATACCCTAATTCTTCATCCAGTTCTTCATCCAAAGCACCTTCCAAAATGACAGACATCATGTCACGCATGATGCTGTTAACATCGGTGCCATCTTTGATGCTGATATCATTATTTTTCAGATAGTCACGCATCATTTCTCTCATTGCTGCTTTTTGTGGGCTGTCTTTTCTTCTTGCCATAAAAATAACCTCCAAACTGAGTAATTTTATCTTACATCAGTTTGGAGGTTTACACAAACTTTAGGATACTCCCGTTTTTGTGTTATAAAATACGCAACATTACTGTTTTCATGATGCCATTATAGTATTTTAACCATCCAATATGCATCTGCGTATGTACCATCTTTATATTTCATATTATGCGGAAATGTGCCCATTTTCTCAAATCCTATTTTCTTGTACAACGCTATTGCCCTATCATTATCTGCAACCACTTCAAGTTCGAGTTGCTCTATTCCCTTTTCTTTTGCAATCTCGCAAAGAAGTTCAAGCATTTTCCTTCCTATCCCCATTCCTGTATACGCTTGAAATAGAGCAATTCCAACACTAGCTCTATGACGATATCTACTGGGAGCATTCCCCATCAAAGAACAATTACCTATATACTTACCATTAAGAAAAGCCAATAGCATTAGGTTGCCCTCTGATTCATTTTGATTCCGAATAAAGTTTTTTTCTTGTTCAATGGTTAGCGTAATTTCCTCTGGTTCTTTAACGAGAAATCTTGTTTCACCACAGGTTTGCTTTAAATAATCTATCAGCATTTCTGCATCTTCTTCTCGTGCATTTCTAAGCCTTAATTCCGTTCCATCTAATTGTATAACATATTCTTCTATATACATCCTTTTTCCTCCATCAAATTTCACAGCTCGACAGACTGAGATTTGTCTTTATCTTATTTATCAAAATACTTATCACAGTATTCAAGTGATAGATTGATAAACTCCTGCAATTTATCAATATCATTATACATTCCATGGTTCGATTTTGGAAATTCAACATAATCGTATGGCACACCATTCTCTTTCAATGCATCTATTAAAGGGTATTTAAGTTGAGTCGGCACACAATGGTCGATTAGTCCATACCCCATCAAGGTCGGCACCGAGTTTGCATCCACCAAATATGTAGGCGAAACAGAGTAAATATACGGAAGATATTCTTTTGATGCCATCATTTCATCTGTAATTCTAATCCCTGTCATCATGGTTGCAAAATCCGCATCTGTGGTTATATGGTCTATCGATTTCAGCAAACTCCAATCGGATGGCTCAAATGAAGCAGGACCTGCGAGTTGAAAGACAAACTTTACTGGGATTGCAGAAATGTCAGCATTTTTATATGCATAGTTCATCGCAAGTGTTCCACCTGCTGACACCCCACAGGTAGCCATTTGTGTTAAATCAATTCCAAGCTGCGATGCCTGCTCCTTGATTGCGGCAACACAACTTAGAATTTCTTCATTCATTAACTCAAGACTGGCGTTGAGTAATTCTTCTTCACTTTTTTCCTTCTTTGATTGCAATGTATACTCAACCGTTGCTGTTACGTATCCTTTTGACGTATAATATTTGCACCACGCATCGCCATCTTCTTTGCTCCCGGAATTAAAACTTCCTCCGTGTATATAAAGAATCAGGCATTTTGACTCTGGCGTATCAAGATTTTTCGGCACATACAAATCATATTTGTGGTCGCTCGGATTTTCATAATCAAGATTTTCATACACACATCCTACTGTATCATTCCATTCAACTTGGATAAGCTTCATCGGTAAAGATCCAAGACGTTGAATGTTGATGAGCATACCCACAATAAAGGATACAACAAACAGAAAAATCAACATACCTATTTTACGATTTTTATTTGTACTGAACATGACATTTCTCCTTATATGATGTGGTCTAAAACAAGTTTTCCGGTAATACCGCCAAGTATTACACCGGCGATAATAACTCCACAACCAAGGAGAACCCATGCTAAAATTTGTTTCTGTTTTGTATTCATACTTATTTATCTCCTCAATTTCAGATTGTCATTTCTGCAATACTATCACTTAATTGTCATCAAGTTTCTTTGACAAATTCCGGTTTTCAGCTCGCAAGCTGGAAGTTATCAATCATCTTTTTTACTATGATTTTTTTGTATGTAACAGCCTATAAGACCCCCAATTGCCAAACCAATAAGTCCCCCTAATGTGTCACTTAAATTTTTTCCAATAACATATCCGACTACAGCCCATATATACCATTTACACATGATATCTGATACCTTCAAATCATTCATGATAATTTTCCTCCCCAATTCCGATTTGTTGCTCAAATCATATCACATTCTCAAACATATCTCAATTCCAATTGTCTCTGCCCCCATCTATTGCATTGCCTTTCGGCGTAAATGTGTTTCCTTCTGTTTTTTATTCATCATTTTTTCCATAATCATCTATTTCCTTTCTTTCCTGTGCCCGACAGAGAGAGGTTTGCTTCTGTCCCTGCCGGGAGTTTATCGGCACGCTGACAACGCAAGTGTCAACATAGGGTTTGAAACTTTTTTCGGGTAGTTATTTCTGTTTTCCAAAATACTATTGAAAAGTTTTTTGAATGTTCTTGTTGACACCTGTTAAAAAGTAGCTGAAACACCGGTAAATACAAAGGATTTTGGTGTCAACAAAAATGTCAACAAGCAGTAAATTTCCGGGTAATCAGTAGCCTTTCGGCATCAAAATCAGCCTTTCTCTCTGTCGGGCAGATCAAATGGCAGCTCCAACTGTTCTGCTTTCGTCAGCTTTGTAAATCCATCTTTATCCGGTTCGTTGCCACCCTCTTCTTCTGCTCCTTCCCTGATCCAGCTTCTCTGTCTGCCATATCCTTCCTTTGAAAATCTGTGGACTCCGGCTCTCTTCCAGCCAGTGATCTGCGTATCCATAATGGAACAGATCTCATTTGTCTCGAATTTTTTCGGCTCCCGGTCAAAATGGTCAAAGGCTTCTTTCCAGATCTGGACGGAACATACATGACTACCTTTATAAGCGTCCAGCCAGCCTTGTATCATTCCTGCCATCGTATCTTCCTGTGTGAACTGTTTTCGGTATTCACTGATCTCCTGCTCCATTTCCTTTGAGAACTTCAACAGGCTGCTCTTATTCTCCGTTGACCAGTAGATTTCCATTACTTCTGCCCACAACTGGTCAAAATAGGATCTGGCTTCTTTTTCATCATCGAGGATATGCTTCTCTGCCTTACTGCTGTCTATAGCAATCGGCAGGAACCGTCTTGCCCCGGTACGGTCAAAAGGAATGAACTGCCTTGTGTTCGTTGAACCTGCAAAGATACACTGACGCTTCCGGTCTTCCTCATATTTATCATAAGGGTTCCGGTAAGTGTCTTTCTGTCTGGTCAGGAATGACTTGATTTCCTCATTGCTCTTTGCACTGATTGCAGCAATCATCTCCGACATTTCCATAATCCAGTGTCCCCGGAGATGCTCGTATATCTTACTGTCATTCAACTGCTTCAGATCATCAGAAAACCAGTCATCGTTCAATGCAAGAAAACGGAAAAATGTGGATTTTCCGGCTCCCTGCTGACCTACCAGACAAAGCATTTCATCTGCTTTACAACCGGGGCGGTAGATTCTGCTTAATGCTTCCATCAGGAAGTGCTTCACAACCTCATAGACAAAATCCGAAGCATCTGCCCCCATATACCGTTGCAGAACATAACGGATTCTCTCCTGCCCGTCCCACTCCAGTTGTTCCAGATACTCACAGATCGGGTGGTATGCCCGGCTGTTGGCTTCTATGCGAAGTGCCTTATCCATACATTTTTCACTTGTGAGTTTGTAATAGCGTTCAAAGAAATAGTAGAAATAAGTCCTGCCATCATCATCCAGCTTGCAGACTTCCTCATTCCACCAGAGTTTTTTTACAATATCAATCCTGCCTGTCAGCTTGTTGTATTTCATACTCTCACGCACAAGCGGATCATTTCTCAGCACAACCATATAATTTCCAACCGTTGCTTTCGCAGTTCCTTTCTGTGTATATTCCAGCATCTGTTTCACTTCATCGACTTTGCTTTTATCTACCATCCGGAACATTTCTTTCATGGCATCTTTCTGTTCTTTTGTGGCGATCTCCTTTATCTTCTCTTTCGCATTGCTCAATCCGCTCCACCTCCTTCCATTTTTCTTTTACAAGTGCTTCCTTATCTGCCCTGTCCCCAAAGAGCAGGATATCCAGATAATACTCAACAACTGACAACTCCCTGAGAGCAGTCATAAACTTTTCATGCCATTCTTCTGTCCGTGTTTTTGGTGCATACTGTTCTTTCCATTCCAGAAGCAGGCTCAGATAATCCAGATAGGCTCTCAGGCATCTCAGATGTTTTTTCTGCCAAAGTTCTTCTGGTGTCGGCTCTGGCTTTTTTGCTGAAACGCTTCTCCTGTTCTGCGGTGATCCCCTGTCCCTGCCGGAATAAGGAATCCCAAAATCATCTGCCAGCTTCATGGCTGCATCTTTCAATCCAATGTCAAACAGTTGTGCCGTAAAATCAATGGCATCTCCTGTACAGCCACACCCGAAACAATAATATCTCCGGTCAACTTTCATGCTGGGTGATTTGTCATTATGGAAAATGCAGCGGATCAGTCCGCTCCTGTTGGGCTTTAACCCATACCTCTCCGCAGCCTGCCGGACGGTCACATTCTGTTTTACTTCATCAAATAATCCCAATTCGTTTCCTCTCTTTCTTAAATCTGCTTCCCAAATCTGGGAAGCAAGTTTTCACAAAAAACAAAAAAGCACTTTGTCCTGTCCTTACGGAATCAACAAAATGCCCTTATAGTTCCAGATCACTGGAATGTGATCTTCCTTTATTCAGTTGTTTTCTCTCTGCCTCTTCTCTTTGAATCTTTGCTACGTTCAATGCAAGTTTTTCTCTGATTGACGGCTTCACTTCTTTTTTGATTTCTTCTACAACGGCTTTTTTCTTCTCTGGCTGTTTTAACTGACGGACAACCCTCACAACAGCTTTTTCCATCGCATATTCGATTTTTTTAATCAGACCGTCCAGCCTGTTTATCGCATATTCCTTTTCTTTTCGTGATGCCTTACGTTCCGGACTCTGAATCCATCTCTTAGAATCTTCCGCAAGACGAATGTCATCTTTTCTGGTAGCCCGCATTGTTTCCTCTGCGACTTTATCCACAGCCTTGTCATAGGCTTCACTGGATACTTCGTCAAGCAAGGTTTCCACATCTTCAATACGGAGGGTAAGCTGTTGCAGTTCCTCTCTCTGTTCTTCAATCAGCTCGCCCTGACTTAGAATCCGGTCAGAATTGGAAATGAAATTTTCTTTAAATTCTTTTTCCTGCTGTTCTATTTTTTCTTTCTGTGACTGGATAACCTTTTCATTTGCCCTGACATGGTTTGACTGCCTTGCAAGTTCCAGATGATTCGCATTGACCTTATCCCTCTGCTGATTGAGCATTTCCTGCTGAACCGCAATCTCTTCTTTCTGCTTCATTCGGATATAGTCCTGTTTCTCCAGATACTGCCTTCCTCCATAGGACGGTTCTTCGTCAATTTCCAGTCCATGACGTTTACAGATATCCAGGAACATTGTCCGGCAGGCAGAATCAAAAACAACCTTACGGTTATTTGTCTTTGATCTTTTCTTTTCCGGATTCGGAAGTTCAAAGCCAAGTTCTTCCAGTGCCGCTTCCTGTTTCGGTTCAATCTCCCCATACCGGTTCGTAGCATCGAATACATGACGCTCATGAATATGCGGAGTCGCTTCGTCCATGTGCAGTGACCAGTCAATGATATGCACATTAGAACCAAACCGCTCATCGAACTCTTTCTTGAATTCATCAAAAACCAAAACCAGCGTTTCCACAGAAGCGTGTTCATCTATCGTCCCAAGCTGATAGATACTTTCTTCCGGACAGGTCTTTTTATTTTTCAGAACATCTTCCACCCCTTTACATCTGTCGGGGTGTCTTGCTTTCTCATGACGTTTATTCTGGTTAATCACATAATCGCTGTAATGATCCACATAGTATGCCATCTCAATCTGGTTAAAAGAAAAATTATCCTCTTTTCCCCGGTCTGCCATTGTGGTATATCCCTGATAGCAGTCCCAGTAAATATTCTGACGGACACGTTCATTGTCAATATGCTCACTGTGTTCCGGGTCAAATCTCCGGTCATTGTGAAGCGGATTGTAAACACCGTCTTTCCCAGATCTGCCGTTATGCCTTGTGCCTTTCAATTCACATCTCTCCTTTTTTCAAGTTGTTTCCCCGGAGGGGATTGCAGCGAAGCTTCCAAAAGTCTCTGTCCCCGTTACAGACAGTACCCAGTACCATATGGCGAAACGCCATATCACTGGGCAATGGCTGCCGCCCTTAACCTGCTAAGGGCTTTGCCCCTTAACCCCAGCAAGATGCTGCCGCTCTTTGCAATCTGGGCACAAAGGACTTCCAGCCCTCTGTACTCCCAGCAGACAAAACGTAACTCCTGCCGCTGTCCCTTCAGCAGGATCTCCGTTCCGTCTGTTTTTCAAAAATCCTCTGCATCGGATTTTGTGAAAATATAAAAATGGGTAAAACAAAGGGCACTAACTTTTTACGGTTAATGCCCTTTCCTTTACTCATTCACTTTTCAGATAATTCCTGTATGTATCATTCTGATAATTGCTTCAGAACCATTTTAACATTCTTCCTAAGTTTCATTCCGTCCCTCAGTCCCAACCGGTAGAAAAATTCTTCTGTCTCTGCTCCACTGTTAAATATCTGGTCGCAATATTTTGTAATGGCCTCTTCCTGTTTCTGTGGAAGTGTGGCAATCACTTTTTTATATTCTTCCTCAACTTCATCTGGTTCTGTCACAGACGGCTGGCTCAGTTTCCAGTCTGCATACTCTTTTCCCATATGCTCCGTTATGGTCAGGTTGATAAATTCTTCAATCTCTTTTGTAATCTTCATTTAAGAATCCTATTCCTTTCTCCAGTGGTCTACTTCATCAATCTGATTTTGATTGTTTCCAGCCACACCACTGCCCAGCCAGAAAGCACAGCAGGATATAAAGTATAAAACCTGCCACAAGCATCCTGACCGCTTCTGTGCCTGTCTCCTGTCCGAATCCATACCCTAAAACTGCTGTAATGCAGATGATCCCCGACAGGATATGAAATACCGTTGCCGACAGCCATGTGAAGAACATAACCACCAGTTGTATCATTGTCAGGCATATACGCACTGGCAGTAATACGATTTTCACAATAATTCTTACAACAACCATGACTGTCCACCCCTTTCACTGTTTCAGATAACTACGATAGCTGTCTATCACAGAATCTGTCACACCGCTTTTGTAAATCTTTCGGATATCAACGATTTTTTCATCTTTCAAAAGTTTCAGCCAGTCCAGTAAATCTTTTCTGCTGTTTGCAAAATTACAACATCTTCCGTCTGCATATTCAATCCAGTATCTCATAAGTCCCTCCTACACATACACCAGTTCATTTAAAATAATTTCATCTACCCGGCTTCTTGCATTGTTTGCCCGGCGAACCCATTCCATCTGATCTCTGCTTTTCAATTCTTCCGTAATGCCTTCCTGCTCCATAATCTGTTCCATGAGGAAATCCCTGCGTTCCAAACACTGCTCATTCAGATCTGCGAGATACGTCCAGAGCTTACCACTCAATGTCAGATAGGAATACAAGCCACTCTTGTAATCTTTCAGATAGTTTCTGTGAAGACTTCCATAAAAACCAATCTCTCTTTTCTCTTCGGGTACTGCGATCAGTGGCAGATAGATTTCCCCGACAAGGATATAATCCAGACCATTACTGTTATCGTGAATGATTCTTTCTAATTTGCTCATGCTGATGCAACTCCTTTCTTCGGTTCTGCTGGGGGAAGCAGTGATAGCGGAATGAACACACCTTTTGCAATATCTTCCTGCCGGATCTCTTCTTTTTTTGCATCCAGTTCGGCTTTCTTTTTTGCCTTTGTCCGTTCATAGTATTCCTGCTGCTTTCCATTTGCTTTTCTTCTCAGGTAATTCTGGTGAAGCCTGTCTTTTCTGGCTTCCCGTTTTTCCATTTCTTCAATTTCTTCCGGTGTCATTTTCACCTCACCGAAATGTGGCGGTAAATATCTGCCGATGAAGTTAAAATAGATTTCCACTTCCTGTGTCGTCTCAACGCTTCCTTTCCGGTCACGCTCATGCACCACAATCTTTTCTACAAATTCATTCAGCATGTAAGTGGTCAATTCCTCAAAATTTTGGTATTTATCAACCAGAGCAATAAACTTCTCCGCTGATCTGCGACCTTCTTCATAGCCTGATAATTCAGCTTCCATATCTGCAATTTCTGCCGACAAATCTTTCTGTTCTTTAGAATACTGTCCATCAAGAATCGCATAGCGTTCATCTGGCAGCTTGCCAAGAATATTGTCCTCATAAATTCTGCAGATCAGTTTTTCCAGTTCCTGCACACGCTTTTTTGCCTCTGCCAATCTGCTTTTCAATCTTGTGATCTCACTGGACTGCTGTGAAGTCTGTGCCTTTTTTACTGTCTCCAAAAATTCTTCACGATTCAACTGTGAATACTCCGCAACAGCCTTTAAAAGTTCCTTAATCAGCTCCATAACCACATCAGCATTAATTCTGTGCTGTGTCTGGCAGAGTGTTCCAACCGGAACTTTAGAATATGCAGAACAAGTATATTGTGGTACTCGCTTGCCATTATTTACTCGATGGACATACATTTTGGAACCACAGTCTGCACAATACATCAGACCTGTCAAGGGGTGGGCTTCTCCCCATCCATCTGGATATCTTCTCACATTGCTTCGGATTCTCTGTACATTGTCAAAAGTTTCCTGATCTATAATGGCTTCCTGCGTGTTCTCAAACACCGTCCAATTATCTTCAGATACGTAATGGCTTTTCTTATCCTTGAAATGTTTTCTGGTCTTGAAGTTCACTGTATGACCAAGATACTCTCTTTTCTTCAGAATGCCTGCAACAGTAGAAGAGCCCCAGCCATAAGGATCTTTGATTTCTTCTACTCTGCCTTTCCATAATCCGGCATCTTTCTTTGCCATATGAACCGCTGGTATCTCAACCTTATCCTCTTTCAGTGCCTTGGCAATCTGATATGGTCCGTACCCATCCATTGTCATGTGAAAGATTCTCCGTACAACTACAGCTGCTTCTTCATCAACAATCCATACATTCGGGTCATCCTTGTCTTTCAGATACCCATATGGTGTTGTACTTGCCACATGCTTGCCGGATTTTCCTTTCGCCTTGAAAGTGGATTTTATCTTTTTACTGGTATCCCTTGCATACCATTCATTCATGATATTTCGGAATGGAGTAAAATCATCGTCCTCCCGGAAGCTGTCTACATTCTCGTTGACTGCAATCAGGCGGACATTCTTCTGTCGCAGCAATTCCATATATTGTCCGACTTTCAGATAATCTCTTCCCATTCGGCTCATATCTTTAATCAGAATCGTTCCGACTTTCCCCGACTCTACTTCTTTCATCATGGCAAGAAAGCCTGGGCGATCAAATCTTGTACCGGAGATACCATCATCAGTAAAATGAACAAGATTGGTAAATCCATGTTCTTTTGCATATTGTTCCAGCAGTTTCTTCTGGTTTGAAATACTGTTGGATTCCCCGTTTAATTCATCATCACGACTAAGACGTTCATACAACGCTGTCATGAATCCCTGTTTCTCTGTCATAGTCAGATGTCCTCCTTCCTTTGTTTATTAATTGCCTGTTCTCATCCCATATCCGTTCCTGTACCGGGTTCTGATGTTTCCGGGACGTATTAACCAAAAAAGACACGCTGAATGCCTATTCAGTTCTGGTATCACTACGGGCAGGCTGTTTCGTTTTCAAGGTTCGTGTAAGAAGTAAAAAAGATTCTTACACTAAACGAAATGCTCAGAGGTCTTTTTACAGCCCCCTTACTGCATCTTTTTTGATTTCGTGTCATCTTTTTAAAGTTCCTTACACAATCTCTGTACTGACGAAACAAAATACGGACATGTTTTGAAATTGTTTTTTACAAAATACAATTTTGTTCTTTAAGGTAAAAAAATAAGCCTCAAGAGACTTTTTAATCATTTTGGAGCTCCAACTCTTTAAATTTGATTGATTAAGAAGTCTCTTCAAACTTACTACACCTGCAGCCAGCTTGTATTTCTTATACTGTTTGACAGCGAAATGGTCCGGCTCCTTTTCCTCCAGCCGGGAGAACATCAGATCAACAGGACTTTGAAATTCCTCGTCGTCCTCCCTGGCCTCGCTTGCGTTTATCATCTCCAATAGGGTGATGAAGTTCTTTTCTTCCTCCGGGGCCTCATACCAGATGTAGCCGATCAGGGCGCAGTACAGGAGGCGTTCCGCCTTGACCCAGAAATCCTCGGAAGATTTTTCACCGTCGCCTTTGGTGTTGGCTATGATGGTGTTGGTAAGTTTCAAAATATCCTTTTCACTCCGCAGATAGGCGAATGGGTTATAGTGCATGGACTTCTTAAAGTTGATCGTGTTCAGCACCTTGACCTTGTAGCCTGCCCGCACCAGGAGAGAGCCTGTTTCCAGAATGAGGGTTCCTTTCGGGTCCGTAACAACATACGAGGAATGGAGCTGCATGAGGTTGGGCTTTACAAAGAACCTGGTCTTGCCGCTGCCGGAGCCGCCGATTACCAGGATATTTTTATTCCTGGCATACTTTGGGTTCTTTGGGCGGTTCGACATCATCAGCCGCTCCGTCTGGGTCAGTAGTACGTTATTCTCAAATACGGGGTCTATGTAGGGCTTTATATCTTCGGCAGTTCCCCATCTTGCAGAACCGTACTCCATACCTTTGCGGTATTTCTTTGCGTTTTTCCCTTTGGTGTAGATAATCAGCCGGATTACCACCGCACCGATCAGCCCCACAAGCAGGTCTGCCGGATGGAAACTGGGAGCAATGCTCTCCATAGCCTGAGAAAATCCGCTGCCCAGGTTCAGCAGTTTGCCGGAGAGGTCAGCTCCGGGAGAGAGCCGTACCGTCTGGGCTGCCTTATCGAACAGCCACACAAAGAGCAGATAGGGGAGATTTAAGATCAGCAGCTTTTTCACATTTACCTGTTTCATAGCTCCATCCCCCTGTCCTTGTGTTTGGTGCGGTCCAAAACCTTATCCTTTTTCTGTGCCAGCTCTTTCATGCTGGATAAGAGTTTTCGGATGGAGGGCTTTTTCTCCTGGGAGAGCTGCTTTGCGGAAAACTCCTTAAAAGCCGCCGTCATAACATCGGCGTCCCGGCCTTTGAAGAATACCAGGTACCGGGGCGGCTGCGTGCTGCTGTCTTTTTTCAGGGCAAAATCAATGCCGTACTTCTTAGCGGTGGCAGAAAATGCCCGGATGTTGTCGTTGGTGATCTCCAGGTTAGAAACTCCTGTGTTGTGTTTCATCAGCTCCTTTAGGGTCTGTTTCCCTTTGGGGAGCTGGTGGCTTTTGTTTTTCTGCGCCTCCAAAAACTTCCGCATGGCCTTAGCAAGGACGGAGGCGGTCATTCTGGAAGTGGTGATGGCAAGTGCCATTGTTTTCTGGGTTACTTCTTCCTGCATGGGTTACCTCCTTTCCCCTCCGCCGTACAGGTCATGGTTCACCAGGGAAGTGTAGTAGCTGCTGATGGTGGATGGTGCATTATACAGGGCTGCCAGCAGATATTTCTTGATGTTGCGGACATAGGTGGTATTCTCCTGCATACTGGAAAGCACATATTCGATATGGGAACTGTCCAGTTTCATAAAGCGGGATTTTACCACCTCCGCCGGATAATCGTCTCCGGCAATACGGATGGTCTTTCTTGCGGAACAGACCGTGTCCACGATCAGCTCCACCAGTTCGTCAAGCCGCTCTCTGTCGATCTGGTTATTTTGGACCAGATGGCGGTACTCGATATTTTCCAGGATGATCTCCCGATAAATCTCTCTGGAAGACCTCGTATCCGTTCCCATCCCATCCGCCGCCTGCAGCTCATCCTCATACGGATTTGATTGGATAGGATTTGATACCTCCGTATTTGATAAATCAGTATTTAATCCCTGGTTACTTGATTTCTTAGTATTTAATTGTGCGGGGTTTCCCTGTTCAGGTTCTTCCTGCTTTGGAGTTCCCAGGACTGGACTATCCAAAACTGGATTTTCCTGTTTAGGTTTTCCCTGTCCCGGCTGGGGCGGCTTAGGCTGCTCTAAAATGGTGTACTGAATATCCGTAAGCTGCCCTTTGGCGTTTCGGATACGCTCTCGTATCACATAGCCGTGTTCCTCCAGCTCATTGACGGTTGAGCAAATGCTGTCCACACCGTCCTTGCATATCTTCGCAAGCCCTTTGGTGGTGTAGTCCCAGTCCTCCGGGAGGGAGAGCATGAGGGAGAGAAGCCCCTTTGCTTTGAGGGAGAGTTTCGTGTTCCGCAGATGGTGGTTTGCCATCACGGTATAGTCACGGGTTTTCTCTATGCGGAAAACTGCCATAATCGGACACCTCCTTTCCGTTTTCTAAAAAGGTCGTTTTTCTTATGATTTTTCCTCTGTGCCGTTTCCGTTAGGGCAAGGGGATAAATTCCTCTGTCCGTTATGGTCGGGAGGCATACAGAGAGGAAAAGGGATGATTTTCGCCCCAAAAGAGGGTACTTTTCAGAGGTCACGGTCTTTTGTGTCATAGCGGAGGTTTCCCGCAGTCACTTTGGCGTGGTTTCTGATCTTGATAAATCCCCTGTCCTGGTTCTCCCTGGCTTTCTGGTATCCCTGCTCGGTGAGGAACAGCCGCATACGCTCACCTTTGTATCCCATAGGGGACTCATGGGAGAGAACATCGAAGACGATCATGTGGCGGGTGTCAGGGTCAAAACGCTCCAGAGCCATAATGTCATGGCCGGCCAGTTTCTCCGCCCCGGACTTCTGCCTTGCCTCTGCAAGCATTTCCCCGATGGTTCGGGCTTTCCCCGGCAGGCGGTAATTCTTCTGAACATCATTTACCAGAGCCATACACTCCTTGTCAGAGAGCAGACGCAGTTTTGACAAAAGGCTTTCTGCGGTCTGCCGGATTTCCGGGTTTGGGGCATATCGCTTATTCATGGCGATCTCGTTCAGAATGGCTGCCTGGCAGGTGCTTTCTACTTGGTAAACCATTCTCTTTTCATTTTCAGTTAAATTCATGGGATAGGCTCCTTTCTGAAAAATGGGTATAAAAAAACGCCATAGGAAGTTGAGAGCCTATGGCGTTGAGGGACTGTATTCTGTTATATTTCAAGGTTTGACATAAGGCATACTATGCAGTAATATAGACCTATAAGTAGTTGATAATCGTTGGTGGGGAACCAAAGCGATAGACCTTGCCTTGCTAAGAGTTTGCTAATTGGACGGTTTAATCTTAGCAAATTTAAGGTGTTATGGAGTATCACGATATAACAAGCTAATCGTTGAAAAACCTTGATTTTACAAGGGTTATACGGTATCAGAAGTTATGTTAGGCTACCGTGTATGAGGTGGTAAGCCATACTCCTAAGCGAGGGGTCGGAGGTTCAAATCCTCTTGGCGACGGGCTTCAAAGCGTTCGAAAATGTTAGCTGGATTAGCTGACAACGAACGCTTTTGTTATTTTCAAATCACGTTCGTGACATGATTTTCCATTCAAAATAATCAATTTCCAGCTAACGCAATTCGATTTTTGTTAGCTGACAGCTAATCAAAATTACCGTTTTGCAAACATGGATTTTAGGAAGTCCAGCTAACATTTGGGTTTCGCTCTGTTGTCACCCCTTATTCGGGGATGTAAATCAGAGAAAAGGCGGGAAAAGAAACAATCTCTCCCAAACCTGCAAACATAAATTAGCTGAAACAGTATACAATTCTATTAGCTATAGCTAATAGGTTGACGGGAGGCCAAATGGCAATACCGTTAAACATGGGTGGATCTTGCTCTTATTTGTATCCCTCTATATAACGAAACGCTCAGAGACTGTTTTACAGTGGGGGAAAAGAAAAAATATCAAAAAATTGATGATAATGGTGAGCTTGTGATAGAATGGAAAAAAGAGAAAAGCATAAAGTATGTAGTTGTGGAGAATATTTGTTATGATTAGAAAATTACTGAACGGAGATATCGATAGAGTTGCTGACATATGGTTAAAGACAAATCTGAAAACACATTATTTTATTTCCAATCAATACTGGAAAAGTAATTATGAATTAGTGAAAGAAATGCTGTCACAATCCGAAGTTTATGTGTTTGAAGCAGATAAAATGATACAAGGATTTGTAGGACTAAATGATGAATATATCGAAGGTATTTTTGTCTCTGATGAAATGCAGTCATGTGGCATAGGTAAGCTTTTATTGGATTATATTAAGGATAAAAAAGTCAGCTTACGATTAAATGTATATCAGAAGAATGCCAGAGCAATTTCTTTTTACCAAAGAGAAGGGTTCATTATTCAATGTGAAGGTTTGGATGAAGCTACTGGTGAAAAAGAATACACCATGCTATGGAAACAAAAATAGAAATCGGAAGTTATGGAGGTAATTATCAATGAGAAATATTTACGATAATAGTGAATTTTTTGCCGCATATGCGGAAATGGGAAGAAGCAAAGATGGTCTGAAAGCTGCTGGAGAGTGGCATCAGTTGCAACCGTTATTTCCTAAATTACAGGGAAAAAAAGTTTTGGATTTAGGATGTGGTTACGGTTGGCATTGCAAATATGCCGCACAAATGGGAGCTACTGAAATTCTTGGTATTGATAGTAGTCAAAAAATGATTGCAAAAGCAGTAGCTGATAACTCTGATGACAAAATCAAGTATAAAGTTTGCGGTGTTGAAGAATACATTTATCCTGAAAATACTTATGACCTAGTTGTTTCTAACCTGGTACTGCACTATATCGAAAATTTAGCTAATATTTATCAAAAGGTGTATTGCACATTAAAAGTAGGTGGGTATTTCCTATTCAATATTGAACATCCGACTTTCACCGCAGGTGTTAATGAGGATTGGATTTATGATGAAAATGGGAAACCTAAATATTGGCCAATCGACAATTACTATTACACAGGCGAAAGAGAAACCAATTTTCTTGGTCAACGAGTAATTAAACAGCACCACACATTAACGCAGATATTGAATCCACTTATAAAATGTGGTTTTCAAATTGAGGCTATTGAGGAAGCAATGCCTCCGGCAGATATGATGGGTATGCCGGGAATGTGTAATGAAATGCGTAGACCTATGATGTTGTTGGTTAAGGTTAAAAAGGTTTAATAAACAACTTTCAGTTTGTATAACAGGAAAATTTAAATTTAACGCTTGAAAAAAGGAGAAATAAACATGGCAAAGAAAGAAGAAAGATTTGAAGTTACATTTAGAGACGGAAGTCAGCTTAAGGATGAAGGAGTTCGCCAAATCCTTGTAGATAAGGAGACTGGGGTTAACTATCTTTGTTGGAAATCTGGATATGGAGCGGCTATTACACCTCTTCTGGATTCAGAAGGAAAAGTCATAGTGACAAAGTAAAAATCGCATTTGTTCATTTGTAAAGTAATTGTACACAATGTGGCTGTCCTGAAAACGTAGTTCAGCGATAACCCATGGTTATTGCTATAAGCCTCTATGCAGAAAGTTTGTCAGGGAATTGTGTTTATTTTTTGAAATGAAATATATTGCCTATTTTATTCCTGGAAATACCAAAAAAATGAGAATATAAGCACAAAGAAATATAATATAAATACATTTTATTTTTTATATTCAAAAAGTAAAATATATTTAACAAAATATTTTGGAGGTGTGAAACATGGCAAAATTTTTAAGTATGGTCAGTCCGGATGATGTTGAAACTCAAATATTAGATTGGGGACAATTTCAATGGCTAAATGAACCAAGAGTAACAGGAGCACAGAAGCAAATCCTTGGATTAGGACGTATAAAACCAGGAAAAGGACACACACGGCATAATCATGAAGATAGTGAAGAGTTCATTTATTTTCTTGAGGGAAAAGCCAACCAGACTATTGAAAATGAAGATGGCGTACAGGAAAAAGAATTAGGCCCCGGAGAAATGGTTTATATTCCTCAGGGAGCATATCATTCAACCATTAATGTGGGAGATGGAGATCTTGTATTCTTATGTTGTTATCTGAATGCCGGTTCAGAGCTTGCAATCGCTAAAGATGCAATAGAGATTTTACCTCCTAAGAATAACTGGAAAAAAGAAGAATAGTATGGATAGTAAAAAAGGGTAGGATTGTTGGAAAATCAACAGACTATCCTTTTTGACTATGCTTTTGTCAGAATTATTGATTCTTATAATTGAAATCAGGGAATTGAATGGATATAATAAAAAATAAAAAATGCGTGAGTCAAGAGAGAACAAGATATGGATAGAGAATATATTTTACGACTATTACATGCACAAGTAAATATTAATGGACATATTGTTGGAGCTGCTGTCGGGTCTGGAATGACTGCCAAATATGCAGTGATGGGTGGGTCTGATTTTGTGATGGCACTCAGTGCCGGTAAATATCGAGTCATGGGAAGAAGTTCTTATGCGAGCTATTTTTGTTATGGAAATAGTAATCAGACAGTGATGGAGCTTGGTACCAGGGAATTACTTCCGGTGATTCAAGAGGTTCCGGTGTTATTTGGTTTGTTTGCATCAGATCCGGAGATCCATTTATATGAATACTTGAAAATGATTAAAGAAAATGGTTTTTCGGGAATTGTAAATTATCCGACAATGTCTTTGATTGATGGAAAGTTTCGAATTGCGTTGGAAGAAGAGGGAAATACATATCAGAAGGAAGTAGAAGCAATCCGTCTGGCACATTATTATGATTTGTTTACGGTTGCATTTGTGACGAATGCAGAAGAGTCTGAACTGATGATAGAAGCCGGAGCGGACGTTATTTGTGCACATTTGGGATTAACAAAGGGTGGTTATCTTGGGGCCAAAAATGTTCTTTCTATTCAAGATGGAAAGAAATTGACTGATGAGATATTTGAGGTCTGTATGAAGAAAAATCCGGATGCTTTGCGCATGATCTATGCAGGACCGGCCAGCACTCCGATTGATATGCAGTATATGTATCAGAATACTGCATGTCAGGGATATATTGGAGGTTCAACCTTTGAAAGAATTCCCGTGGAGCGGGCAATTTACAATACGACAAAGGCTTTTAAAAGTTACGGCAGTCTGGATGAAAACGATCCAATGATGAAGATGATCAATGGAAACTGGAATCCCGGAGATTATACGGAATTTGTAAAAAAATATATCGAAGAACATTATATGAATGAAATAAAGTTAGCAGATCTTGCGTTAGTCGCACACGTTACTCCTTCGTATCTTAGTACAAAATTTAAAAAAGAAACAGGAATTTCTTTTACAGAATATCTGGTGAGACACCGGATACGGAAGGCGAAGAAATTAATAAAATCTGGAAATAGTTCGTTTAAAGAAGTGGCCGATGCAGTTGGGTATCATGACTATGTACAGTTTAGTAAGATGTTTAAAAAATACGCAGGTGTTGCTCCCAGTATTTATAGACAAGCTAGTTTTAAAACAGAAAGAATAATATAAACACAAGAATACTTAATAAATAAAATAGAAAGTAATAATATAAACACAATAATAAGAAAGATAAACACATTTACTGTGTAATCAATAAGAGGAAGAATCTAAGCATAGACAAGAGGTTCTACCTCTTAATTGTATTCACTGGCCGGTGGAAAATGTAAAAGATGGAGGGAGTGGACAGATGAGCAAAACAATAGCAATTGCCGGTACCTTTGATACAAAAGGAAAAGAATTTTTGTATGTAAAAGGTCTGGCAGAAGAATTAGGAATTACTCCATATATGATACACACAGGCGTATTTGCACCAGCCTTTGAAGTAGAAGTGACGAACATGGAAGTTGCAGAGGCAGCGGGATATGATATTGAAGATATTGTGAAAAAGAAAGACCGTGCATTGGCAACAGAAGCTCTGTCAAAAGGAATGGAGATTTTAATTCCGAGATTGTATCAGGAAGGTAAATTTGATGGAATCATTTCATTTGGTGGATCAGGGGGAACTTCTCTGGTTACACCGGCAATGCGTGCGTTGCCAATTGGTGTCCCAAAGGTCATGGTTTCCACGATGGCATCTGGAAATGTTTCGCAGTATGTGGGAACGAGTGATATCATTATGATTCCGTCAATCGTAGATGTAGCGGGACTCAATAAAGTATCAAAAACGATCTTCCGTAATGCGATTTTAACAATTGCAGGAATGATCGGCATGAAAGAAAAATTAGGGGATGAAAAAGAAGACAGTAAGCCGATGGTGGCAGCTACAATGTTTGGCGTGACAACACCTTGTGTGGATCGGGCAAAAGCTTATTTAGAAGAAAGTGGATATGAAGTTTTAGTATTTCATGCGACGGGAACCGGTGGAAAAACAATGGAAACATTGATAAGTGCGGGATTTTTCCAGGGAGTTCTGGATTTGACAACGACAGAATGGTGTGATGAGCTTGTTGGAGGTGTGCTCTCAGCAGGAAGTACAAGATGTGAAGCTGCAATCAAATGTAAAATACCACAAGTAGTTTCTGTAGGTGCCTGCGATATGGTAAATTTTGGACCAATGGATACAATTCCTGAACAGTTTTCATCGAGAAATCTGTACAAACACAATCCAACGGTTACATTGATGCGTACAACTGTACCGGAAAATCAGAAAATAGGTGCGATGCTGGCATCCAAATGGAATCAGACAGAAACAGATATGGCAATTTTACTTCCAGAAAAGGGTGTTTCCATGATCGATGCAGAAGGACAGCCGTTTGATGGAGTGGAAGAAAGAAAAGCATTATTCGATGCAATTGAAAATGGAATCGATAATGGACATGTAGAGATTATAAAATTGGACTGTAATATCAATGATAAATTGTTTGCAGAGACTGCAGCCCAGAAGCTGATTGATTTAATGGAAAAGAAATAAAATCATAAATATAAACAGGAGGATTTGATATGTTAAGAAAAACCAGAAGTGAAATTATGGACGATTTTAAGGCACAGGTAGCACAGGGTAAGATTTTAGTAGGTGTAGGTGCCGGAACAGGAATCACTGCAAAGTGTAGTGAAAAGGCGGATGTAGATATGTTAATCATCTATAACTCAGGCAGATTTAGAATGGCAGGACGTGGTTCTTTGTCAGGACTCTTATCCTATGGTGATGCAAATGCGATCGTTCAGGAGATGGGACAGGAAGTATTACCGATTGTAAAGAAGACACCAGTTCTTGCAGGAGTATGCGGTACAGATCCGTTCCGTGTAATGGATATTTTCTTAAAACAGTTAAAAGATCAGGGATTTAATGGAGTACAGAATTTCCCTACCGTAGGATTGATCGATGGTAAATTCCGTGCAAATCTTGAAGAGACCGGTATGGGATATGGATTAGAAGTAGATATGATCCGTGAAGCCCATAAATTAGATCTGCTTACATGCCCTTATGTATTTGATCCGGATCAGGCAAAAGCGATGGCAGAGGCAGGCGCGGATATCCTGGTTGCCCATATGGGACTTACTACAAAAGGAACGATCGGTGCAGAGACAGCGGTTACCTTAGATGATTGTTGCGTAAAGATCCGTGAGATTATCAAAGCGGGACGTGAAGTGAATCCGGATATTATGGTTATCTGCCATGGTGGACCGATCGCGGATCCGGAAGATGCAGCTTATGTGATTAAGAATGTACCGGAAATCGATGGATTCTTTGGAGCATCTTCTATTGAAAGACTTGCTTCAGAACGTGGAATGACTGCACAGGCAGCTGCATTCAAAGCAATTGAAAAATAGATATTCTGAAAATGAACAATAAAAAATATTAATAGAAGTGAGGGGCTATCGGGAAATAGATAGTTCTAAAACAGGGAGTGCATGACTCACAACGAGTCATACACTCCCTAAAATTTATCTGAAAAAAGAAAAAAAGATGGCTAACGACAACCATCTTTCTCTCCATTACATGTTATAATGTAACTATGCTAACAACTAATTATTATAACGATTTTTTTGAATTAGGGAAACAGAAAATTAACTTTAGTTTCTTCGAATTGAGTTTACCTGACGACGATCCAGTCTATACCCTTAAAAAAGTGATGGAGGAATTAGATTTTTCTGGGAACTTTTTATTGACGGTACAAAGATCGAGGCGAATGCGAACCGTTATACTTTTGTATGGCGCGGAAGCATCAATTACCATCTTGCAGGCCTCCTGGATTCTATCGACCAGCTTTTTGAAAAATATAATGCTTTTTTGCAGGAAAATGATTATGGGGCAAAGTATGGGCTGGGAAATGCACAGATGTTTGTGATCGAAGGAATGGACAAGGTCCGGGAAGTGATCGAAAAGAACAGAAAACGAAAGCTTGTAAAACATAAAAAGCTCTCCAATAACCGTATTATAGAGATCGATAACTGTTCTCCGCTTGAGATACGGAAACTTCAGGACAATCTCACGATGATCGCAGTCAGCGAAGGGATCAGATTCGTTTACGGAAAGGGGAAAAGAAAATCTGTGCTCCAGCAGCTGCATGAGGAACTGGAACAATGCGGAAAACGACTGATGGAATATAAAGAATGTTTTGAGATCATGGGAAAAATTTTATCGTACATGGATATGTAAGCAGCGACCGCACCGATTATAATACCCTGATCCCGGTCCTTGAAAAACATAAGAATGCTTTCGGGCGTATTCTGGAAGAAGTAACTGCAGACAGCGGGTACTGCAGTGAAAAAATCTGCTTTATTTAAAACAGAATGAAATATCCAGTTATATAAAGCTGCAGGATCACGAGAAGCGAAAAACACGCGCTTATTCAGAAGATATCAGTAAATATTACAACATGAGGACAGGGATCTTTGAAGATGAACA
>ENA-OQID01000386-OQID01000386.1-human-gut-metagenome-genome-assembly--contig:-NODE-386-length-24740-cov-4.649191_pt1 | contig 24740 bp, 20 predicted proteins | sample MGYA00242567_ERZ504727 | MGnify/ENA primary metagenome ERZ504727 (study PRJEB26092, sample SAMD00036215) | human gut metagenome | host: Homo sapiens | study: EMG produced TPA metagenomics assembly of...
TCCAAGGCCAAGAAGGAGGGCTATGAGCAGATCAGCGCCATCTTCACCGAGACCGCCAACAACGAGAAGGAGCACGCCAAGATCTGGTTCAAGCTGTTGATGGAAAACGGCGAGATCCCCGACACGCTGACCTGCCTGAAGATGGCCGCCGCGGGCGAGAACGAGGAGCACACCTCGATGTACCCGCGCATGGCCGCCGAGGCGAAGGCGGAGGGCTTTACCCAGATTGCCGCGCTGTTCACGATGGTCGCCGCGATTGAGAAGGACCACGAGGCGCGCTACAAAGCGCTGGCCGCCAACATTGAGGCGGGCAAGGTCTACGCCCGCGAGACCGAGCAGGTTTGGCAGTGCCGCAACTGCGGGTTCGTCTATATCGGTCAGCACGCGCCGGTCAAGTGCCCGGTGTGCGCACATCCGCAGAGCTATTTTGAGCTGAAGAGCAGCAACTACTAAGTTTAGAGAGGAGATAACATCCGTTCCTGCACATTGAGCGGTAACAGATGCACGCGCATAATGCGAAAAGTCCGTTAAGAGTTTTAACGCAGCGCAATCTCCTCACTCCTCACTCCTCACTCCTCACTTTTTTTGCTTAACCCCTTGACAGTTCGTGTTTGACATGCTATATTGTTAGCGTTAGTTAAGGCTAACCGCAGCAAGTATCCGACCTTCGGAACAACCATAGCCCGCCCGGTGCGGTTCTCTCCCCGTGCCGGGCGGGTTTATGGGGCCGACGGTTAGTAGACACTAACTATTGTAGAGGTAAGGAGTCATCTCATGCAGCAATCGCGTGTCATCCCCAGCCCGCGCAGCTTCGCCTGCGACCTGGCCACCCTATGCGCCCCCACACTGGCGGGGCTCAAGCCTGCCAGTCTGTTCCGCTACCAGCCCGCGCCCGGGCAGGATGCCGCCGCCATGGCCGCCGCCTGGCACGCCGCGCTGTCGCCCCGCGGGGTCACGGTGCGGGTGCTTAGACAGTGCCCGTGCACCGGGGCTGTGCTGGTCTATGTATACCGCCCGGCCCGTGTGGCCAGGCTGTTGGCAGCGCCGCACATGCTGGACTTTCTGGCAGGGGAGGGCTACACCCCCGGCACCGCAGACGAGCTGCTGGACCAACTGGCCGAAAGGCTCTGCTGCGAGGGAGATTTCCCGCATGAGATCGGCGTTTTTCTGGGATACCCGCTGGCGGATGTCATCGGGTTCATCCAAAACCGCGGCAAAAACTTTACCGCGTGCGGCTATTGGAAGGTCTACACCGATCCCACCGCTGCACAGGCAGAGTTTGACCGCTATAAAAAGTGCGAGCGCATCTACGCCCGCTGCTATTACAACGGCACCCCGATCAGGCGGCTGACAGTGGCCGCCTGACGATGCACCATAAAAATTATAAAAGGAGTAGTTATTTATGAGCAAGATTGCAGTTATCTATTGGAGCGGCACCGGCAACACCGAGGCCATGGCCGATTTGGTCGCCAACGCAGCTGCCGCCGCCGGCGCTTCTGTTGACAAGTTCACCGCCTCCGAGTTCAACGTTTCCTCCGCCGGCGACTACACCGGCTTTGCGCTGGGCTGCCCCGCCATGGGCGCCGAGCAGCTGGAGGAGAGCGAGTTCGAGCCGATGTACCAGGATCTGCGCGGCTCTCTGAGCGGCAAACCCGTTGGCCTGTTCGGCTCCTACGGCTGGGGTGACGGCGAGTGGATCCGCACCTGGGCCGAGGACGCCGAGGCCGCCGGTGCCCGTCTGGTCGTTGAGCCTGTCATGGCCAACGGCTCCCCCGACGGCGACGCCGAGACTGCCTGTGCAGCCCTTGGCACCGCTCTGGCCAATGCCTGATTTTCTCCATATCCATCCATACCGGGAGGGGCAGCGATGCCCCTCCTTCTTTGTTTGCGCGGCAGGAGCCGGGTATGTGCAGTCCCTGCCGGGCAGTATCAAAAAAGATACCTCTTGACAAAAAGCAAAGCAGAAGTTAGTATATTCTAAGTCAAATTAGAAAACGCTAATCGGGAGTTTTTTTATGCCAAACGTCATTATTGTTCTGATTCTGGTGGCTGCCGTCGGCTACGGCATCTACAGCTTTATCCACCATCTGCGCCACGGCGGCGGCTGCTGCGGTGAGCATGACGCCCCCGCTAAAAAGGTCAGGGCGGCGGACACCAACAAGCGCCACTATCCGCACCACCTCGTCATGGGCGTGGACGGCATGACCTGCCAGAACTGCCAGCGCCATGTGGAAAACGCATTGAACACCCTGCCCGACACGCTGGCCGAAGTGAACCTGAGCGCCCGGAACGTGACGGTCTGGACGAAGGCCGACGCCGACGAGGAGGTCATCCGCAAGGCCATCCGCGACGCAGGCTACCTGCCGCTGCGCACGAAGGAAAAGGTGTGATTTTTCGGGTATGTCCCGGCCTCTACCGCACTATGTAAAAAAGGAACAACCGCTTATGATGATCAACAAACGTCTGATTTCGATGATGGGCGACTCCAAACGGTACATTGCGTGGAATGTTGTGTTGCAATTCCTTGCGCTGCTGGCCAACATCGTGATGATCTTCGCCGTGTCCCGCTTACTGGCGGGGTTGCTGGACGGCACGCCGGACCTGCCCACCGCACTTCTGTACATTCTCGGTGCGCTGATCGTGCGCTTTTTCTGCACGCGCGGCGCGGCGTCGGCCAGCTACAACGCCAGCTGCACCGTCAAAAAAACGCTGCGCGCCGCCATTTATGAAAAACTGCTCCGCCTGGGCGGCAGCTACACCCAGGCCGTGCCCACCGCGGAGGTTTTGCAGCTGGCAGGCGAGGGCGTCGAGCAGCTCGAGACCTATTTCGGCGCGTATCTGCCGCAGTTTTTCTACGCCATGATCGCACCGGTCACGCTGTTTATTGCGCTGGCCCCAGTCAGTCTGCACGCGGCGGTCATCCTGATGATCTGCGTGCCGCTCATCCCGGTTTCCATCGTGGCTGTGCAGAAATTTGCTAAAAAGCTGCTGGGCAAGTACTGGGGCCGGTACGCTGCGCTGGGAGACAGCTTTTTGGAGAACCTGCAAGGGCTGACCACGCTCAAGATTTATCAGGCCGACGAGGCCCGCCACGCGGCCATGAACCGTGAGGCCGAGCACTTCCGCAAGGTGACGATGAAGGTGCTGACGATGCAGCTCAACTCGATCATCGTCATGGACGTCATCGCCTACGGCGGCGCGGCGCTGGGCATCATCGTGGCCGCGAAGGAGTTCGCCGCGGGCCGTGTGGCGCTGTCGGGCGCGCTCTGCATCATTCTGCTGTCGGCGGATTTCTTCCTGCCGATGCGCGCGCTGGGGTCGTACTTCCATGTTGCCATGAACGGCATGGCCGCCAGCGACAACATTTTCAAGCTTTTGGACCTGCCTGAGGGCAGCGCCAGGACCGCCCAGCTCGGCGCGGACTGCGCGATCGCCTGCCGTGACCTGCACTTTGGCTACACGGCCGAAAAAGAAACGCTGCATGGCTTAAATCTTGACTTCCCGCAGGGCAGCTTCACCGCGCTGGTGGGCGAGAGCGGCTGCGGCAAGTCCACGGTCACGGCAGTGTTTGCGGGCCACGGCGTGCCGCTGGCCGACGCTGACCAGATCAGCCGCGAGATCCTGCTGCCCGGCTCGCCGCTGCTGCCCCGGCAGGCTCAGCGGTTCGGCGCAGACATTTTAAAAGCAGACGGCACATTGGACCGCCGCCTGCTGGCTGACCGCGCTTTTGCCACCCCGGAAGGCAAGGCGGCGCTGGACAGCCTGACCCACCCGGAGATCGTGCGCCGCATCCGTGCGGCAAAGCAGGCAGCACAGGATGCCGGTGCACCGCTGTTCGTGCTGGATGGCGCGGTCATCGTGGGGACTGCGGCGCAGGCCGAGTGTGACCGCCTGTGCGTGGTCACGGCACCGTTTGAGACCAGTGTGGCCCGCATCGTGGCCCGGGACGGCATCTCGGCCGAGATGGCCGCCCGCCGCCTGAACGCCCAGACACCGGAAAGCACCCTCACCGCGCAGGCAGACTATGTGCTGCGCAACGATTCCAGCCTTGCACATCTGCAGGCTGCGGCAGAGCAGCTCTGCACAAAGCTTCTGGCAGAAGGAGGTGCGGGAAAAGAGCTTTGAACAAACGATATAACGAACAAGATCCTGCACCGCAGTACGACCCGGAGACGGCCCGCATCCGCCGCGCTCTCCGCGCCCAGAAGGCACGCCGCCGCAAAAAAATGCGCAGCCGCAGGCTGTTCCTGCTGGGCATGGCGCTGATCCTGCTGTTTGTGCTGGTGCCCAACTTGTGGGGCAGGGCAGAACGGCTTTTATACCCCCGCAAGTACGAAGCGCTGGTGGACCAGTGGGCGGAGACTTACGGCCTTGACCCGCTTCTGGTGGATGCCTTCATCCGCACCGAAAGCGGCTTTGACCCGCAGGCCACCTCCACTGTGGATGCCCGGGGCCTGATGCAGATGACCGAGGAGACCTTTATCTGGCTGCGCAGCAAGATCGCACCGGACGAAGGACTGCTCTTTGCAAATCTCTACGACCCGGAGACCAGCATCCGGTTCGGATGCTATTACCTGCACCTGTGCATGGAGCGCTACAACGGCGATGTTGCCACTGCCGCTGCTGCTTATCACAGCGGGTGGGGCACGGTAGATGCTCTTTTACAGATGGAAGAGCACTCCGCAGACGGCGAGACCCTGCAGGGCTTCCCTTACAGCCAGATGAACCACTACGTAAAAAAGATCACTTCCTGCTATGCGCGGTATCAGCGTATCTATGCAGAAAGCTGAGAGGAGATAAGGAACATGAGCGAGAAACTTACCGCAAAGCAGGCTGCCGAACAGCTGCTTTACAAGCCGGAGTACGCCGCCGACAAGAGCGCCGACGTGAAGGAGAAGGCTGCAGCATTTGCCGAAGGCTACAAAGCCTTCCTGAACGCTGCCAAGACCGAGCGCGAAGCTGCCGCCGCCAGCGAAAAGCTGCTGCTGGAGGCCGGTTACGAAAAGTTTGAGCCGAAAAAGACCTATGCCCCCGGCCAGAAGATCTACTTTGTGCAGGAGCACAAGGCGGTGGTGGCCGCTACCATCGGCCGGAAATCTTTTGAGGAGGGCTTCCGTCTGGTGATCGCCCACATCGACAGCCCCCGTCTGGACCTGCGCCCGAACCCGCTGTACGAAGCAAACCACCTCAGCTACTTCAAGACCCACTATTACGGCGGCATCCGCAAGTACCAGTGGGGCACCATGCCGCTGGCCATCCACGGCGTGTTCACCCGTGCTGATGGCTCCAGCGTGTCCTTTGCAGTGGGTGAGGACGAGAATGACCCCGTGTTCTGCATCACCGACCTGCTGCCCCATCTGGGTGCCGAGCAGAACGACCGTAAGCTCAGCGAGGGCATCAAGGCCGAAGAGCTGAACGTGCTCATCGGCTCCGACGCTGTGGAGGATGCCGACATCAAGGAGGCCGTCAAGCTGAACACCCTGATGCTGCTGCACGAAAAGTACGGCATCACCGAGCGGGACTTCACCCGTGCCGAGATCGAGGTGGTGCCCGCCCACAAGGCCCGGGACGTGGGCTTTGACCGCTCCATGGTGGGCAGCTACGGTCACGATGACCGGGTGGACGCATACCCCGCCCTTATGGCCGAGATCGAGACGAAAGATCCTGTGCACACCACCGTCTGCGTGCTGACCGATAAGGAAGAGATCGGCTCCGACGGTGTGACCGGTATGCAGAGCATGTATGTATTCCACTTTATGCAGCTGCTGTGCCGCGCCGCCGGTCAGGACGACATCCTTGCCTTCCAGAACAGCGTGTGTCTCTCTGCCGATGTGACCGCCGCCTACGACCCCTCCTGGGCAAATGCCTTCGAGCCGCAGAACGGTACTTACGCAGGCCGCGGCGTGGCCTTCTTCAAGTACACCGGCAGCCGCGGCAAGAGCTCTGCCAGCGATGCTTCCGCTGAGCTGGTAGGGGATATCACCCGCCTGCTGGATGCCAACGGCGTGGCATGGCAGATCGGTGAGCTGGGCCGTCTGGATCTGGGCGGCGGCGGCACCATTGCCAAGTACGTGGCCAACCGGGGCATCCCGGTGCTGGACATCGGCGTGCCGGTGCTGTCCATGCACTCGCCCTTCGAGGTTATCCATAAGACCGACCTGTACATGGCTTACCGCACCTTCTCGCTGTTCTGCCAGAACGCGGAATAAAGATTTAGCCCCGGATCGCCCGCAGCCGCGCGCATTCCGGGGCTTTTTTCAAAAAATGCTTGACCTTCAAGTGTCTTTAAGGTGTAATGTGAGTGCGGAGGTGAAGCAAATGAACATCAAACAGGCTTCGAAACAAAGCGGGGTGTCCGCCCCCAATATCCGCTTCTATGAAAAAGAAGGACTTCTGAATCCCGCCCGGCTGCCTGGCAACGACTACCGTGATTACACGGAACAGGACATCCGCACTCTCCGGTTCATCCGGATGCTGCGGATGCTGGATGTGCCGCTTCCGGTCATCCGATCCGTGCTTGCAGGCGATGCATCGCTGGGGAGTGTCCTGCGGGAGCAAAAGACCGCACTGGAACAGCGCGCAAAGCAGCTGGAAGGGGCGGCGCGTTTTTGTGCAGAACTGGCCCGGCAGGACCCGTCTGTGGCATCACTGGATGTGGACGCCTGCCTGTCCCGGATGGAGGACCCTGCGCAGCCGCAGAACTTTTTCTGCGGCTGGGTGCAGGATTACCGCACGCTGGCGCAGGTGCAGCATCAGAAACACTTTTTCTTTATCCCGCAGGGCAGCATCAACACGCCGCAGGAGTTTGCCGCGGCCTTGCAGGCGTATGCAGAGGAACACGGGATGCAGCTCAGCCTGACAAAAGAAGGAATGTACCCGGAATTTTCGCTGGATGGGATCCTATACAAAGCCTACCGCAACCCGGGCAAGTACCGCGATGAGATCTGCTGTGATGCTGCATCTCCGGAACAGCTGAACACCGGGCTGCCGTCCCGGCGGGAGCGACAGCTGCAGGTCCTGCGCATCCTTCTGCCCGCAGCGTTCACCTTTGCCGCCATTCTGGCGGCAGGCTGGGTGGCGACCGGCGGAGCGGACTGGCTCTGGCTGGCAGCACTGGCAGCGGCAGGGGTCCTGCTTGGCCGCGGCTTTGAACACCGGCTGTAACTGGGCCAGTCTGCTCAGCTTAGCGGCAGAGCTTCGGCCACCGTCAGAAAGGTGTAGCCGTTGTCTGCATACCACCGGATAATGTCCGGCAGTGCTTCGGCGGTGGTGTGTGTGGAGGAAGAATCGTGCATCAATACGATGCAGTTCGTCTGCTGCCCGGTCTCGTGCACCACATTGCGGTAGATGGTGCCCGCGCTTGGGTGCCCGCCCACGGCATCCTCGGCGCACACGTTCCAGTCCACCCAATGCCAGCCTTTCTGCTCTACTTCGGCTTTCAGCTGCTTCATCAGGCCTTTGCCGCCGTAGCGCCGACTGACGGTGTTGGTGCTGCCGCCCGGAAACCGTAGATACCGGATGCTCTCGGCATCCACATAGGGCGCAATGCGCTCCTTTAAAAGGGCAATGTCCTCCCAATAAGCGTCGCTGCTGCGGTAGATATCGCTGTACTCGTGGGAAGCAGAGTGCAGCGCGATCTGGTGCCCGGCGCTGACCGCTTCGGTGAGCAGGGGCAGATACTTCTCGTTGTAACCGGTAGCCACCACAAAAAATGTGGCGTGCACTCCGGCCGCGTTCAGCGCGCTGAGCACATCCGGTGTGGTCTTGCTGGGGCCGTCGTCAAAGGTCAGGCAGACCCACTTTTCCGGCAGCGGCTGGGCAGCAGGCTCCTGCTGCTCCTGTGCCAGAGCCGAAACGGCGGGGGAGAGCATCGAAGTGTCCGGTGCCGGGGTAAGATCCTGCGCCTGACATCCGGTGACGACCGGCGGCGCAGCAGATACAAACCCCATAATGAGGGCGAACAGCATCACGGCCGCAACTCTGGCCCGCCTGCGCCGTGCGAGATATTCTGCAAGCTTCAAGAGCAAAACCTCCTTTGTCTGTTTGGTTTGCTCTTATCAGAATATGAACGACGGCGGATTCTATGAAAAAAATCAGCCCACTCTCTGCCGTTTATCCAGCCGCATCTTGTCGGCAATCATCGCAATGAACTCCGAGTTCGTTGGTTTTCCCCGCAGGTTATGGATGGTGTAGCCGAAGTAGCTGTTGAGGGTATCCACATCGCCCCGGTCCCAAGCCACCTCGATGGCGTGGCGGATGGCGCGCTCCACCCGGCTGGCGGTGGTGCCGTTTTTCTTGGCGATTTCCGGGTACAGACGCTTGGTCACAGCGTTGATATACTCCGGCTCGTTCATGGTGAGCAGGATGGCATCCCGCAGGAACTGGTAGCCCTTGATATGGGCGGGGACACCGATCTGATGCAGGATCTCGGTAACGGTCAGCTCATCGCTGTCCACACTGGTGTGCAGGATGTGCTTTTCCGGGCCAAGTGCCGCCTTGAGCACCCGTGCGGCAAGCACGGTCTCATCAAAGGGTTTTACAAAGTAGTAGGCAAAGCCTTCGTCCAGCAGCTCCTGTACCATCTCTTCGCTCTGGAAGGCACCGGTCACGAAGAAGGAGGTGTGCCGCTCACCGGCGGCATTGTAGCGCTGCTTGACTGCAAGGGCATCCAGACCGGGCATAAAAGCATCCAGCAGGACCACCTGCGGGCGCACGGTGAGCATTTTCTGCAGGACCTTGTTGCCGTCCTTTTCCACAACGGTCACGTCCACGCCCTTCTGCTCCAGCGCTTCGCGGCAGGCGGCAGTGAACGGGGCACCAGTATCCGACATCAAAAATCTAACTTTGTCCATGGTTGTTTCCTCCAATGTGTGCAGTTCCCTTAACACCATGGATTTTACCATAATTTTCCAGAACTTTCAACGGTTTATATTGGTAAATTTTGGCAAAGAAAATCGAAACCCGCAAATTATTTTGCGTTTTGGGTCTGCGTATGCGCTGTATCGCCTGTTTTTTCAACAGCGCGGGCCTGCTTGAGCATGGTCTGAGCAAAAATGCCGTAGCCCCGCGTGGGGTCGTTTACCAGCACATGGGTCACTGCACCCACCAGTCTGCCGTTCTGCAGGATGGGACTGCCGCTCATGCCCTGCACGATGCCGCCGGTTTTGGCAAGCAGCTGCCGGTCGGTCACGCGCAGGATCATGTTGCGGTGGGGGTCTGCGTCGTTTACCTTTTCAATGCGGATGCGGTATGCCTTGGGCACCTCGCCGTCCACGGTCGTCCAGATCTCGGCATCGCCCGGCACCACCTCCTGTGCAAAAGCCATCTCCAGCTCCGGGCCGGAAAATGCAGCCCGTGTTCTGCCATAGACCCCGGTCTTGCTGTTGATGCAGATGCTGCCAAGCGCATGGGTGCTCAGAAAGCGGCCCTTCAGCTCACCGGGGCTGCCCACGGTGCCGCTGGTACACCCCACGATCTGGCAGGGGACGATCTCGCCGCTGCGCAGGGCCACGCTCTCACCGGTGTCGCTGTCGCTGATGGGGTGGCCAAGCCCGGCAAACACCCCGGCGGCATTGTCCACAAAGGTCATGGTGCCTACCCCGGCGGAAGAATCCCGCACCCACATCCCGGCGCGCCACTGCCCGGCGGTGCTGTCCCACACGGGGGTCAGCCGGGTCTGGAATTGCTCACCATTGCGGATATAGACCACCTGCACCGGTGCGCCTGCGGCCGTTTCCAGAGCATCGTGCACGGCATCGTTCGTCTCGGTCAGGGTGTCGTCCATGCGCACCACCCGGTCGCCCAGCCGCAGCCCGGCCTTCTTGGCGGGGTTCGCGGTGCCGTCCGGGGTGTTCAGGTCGGAAAAGCCCACAATGAGCGCGCCCTCGGAGAACATCTTAACGCCGAAAGGCGTACCGCACACGGTTACCACCGGACGTGTTTCCACCAGAGCGCGCACAGTCTTGACGGGCAGCCACCCGCCAATGGACAAAGTGGCCTGATAGCTGCCCGCAGCCTGCGTGCTGGCCGCGTTGCGGGAGCCAGCGGTGCGCAGCGGCTGCACATAGGCAAAACGGGGCAGGGTAAGGGTCTGGCCGGGTTCCAGCAAAATTTCAGCAGGCAGGCTGTGCCACAGCCAGCCCAGCACCGCCAGCGCGGCCACCAGAAGATAAGTTGCCGCAATGCTGCCAGCGCGGCGTAGTTTTGATCTGCGCATCGGCAAAAAGCCCCTTTCCGCCATGGAAAATGATACGATCGTCCGGCGATAGTATGCGCTGTGAAGGGCGGAAATATCAATGCAGTGATTGACTTTTGCCGCCGGAACTGATACTATATTAAGGCGGTTTGGCCGCAGCTGCAGAATAGAAGAATACGCGGGTATGGTGGAATTGGCAGACGCGCAGGATTTAGGTTCCTGTGCCGCAAGGCGTGTGGGTTCGACCCCCACTACCCGCATAAGAGAAAAAGCGCGATGAGTTCTCAGAATTCATCGCGCTTTCTTTTATATAATAAATCGTGTTGTTCGAGGTCTGCTCCCTCGCACAAAAAGAAACCGGTACAAAATGAGTACACCCCTGATAGACATTCCTACGGGTTGGGACCCGCAGGCTAAGCAACAGCAACGGGTTGCGTTAGCTGATTTTTCCGCAGCCCCTTGGCAGGGCTTTGAAAAATCAGAACGCGGCCCCAACAACTCCTCCCTGTTTCAGCCGCAGGCTGCGGTCGTCGTTGTTGCACTGTGGCTTTGCTTGCGGCATAAATGCCGCCGCCCTGTTCGAGATCCCCTCCCTCGCACAAAAAGAAAAACCAGCACACAATGTGTACTGGTTTTTGGTGCGAGGGAGGGGACTCGAACCCCCAAGGATAAACCACACGCACCTCAAACGTGCGCGTCTGCCAGTTCCGCCACCCTCGCATACCGTATTGTTTTCGCAGCCCTGAAATCTCTGAGGTGAAAGACCGTGATGCGGACTGCTTGAATATATTACCACGTTCCCGGCAGATAGTCAAGCGCTTTTTCTCTTTTTAAATGAAATTTTCGGGCCGTCATTTCTTAAGAATATGTTGGTTGAAATGCATGGATGGGTGTGATATTATAGAACTAACTATCTCTGCTCAGTTGTTTTGGCAGCAGAGAAGAAGATGATAAGGATACGGCGATACGGCGGAAATGCATTTCTGCGCAGGGTGCAGACCGACCGGTTTTTTGAAAGGAATTTGAGTGGACGCAGGAATGAACGAGAAAAAAGAAAATGTTATTGTAAACGGTTTTTTCTGGCGCTTTGCAGAGCGGTGCGGTGTGCAGCTGATCTCAGCGGTGGTGTCCATCCTTCTGGCGCGCATCCTTACACCCGATGATTACGGCAAGGTGGCACTGGTGACGGTGTTCAACAATATCATGTATGTCCTGCTGGACTGCGGCATTGGCACCGCGCTGGTGCAGAAGAAGGAAGTGGACGAGCTGGATTACTCGTCGGCGTTCTTTTTCAGCATTGTGATCAGCTTTGTGCTGTATGGGGGAATGTTCGTGGCGGCACCGTATCTGGCTGCTTTCTACAATGACCCCAGCATGACCCCGATCTTTCGCGGCATCAGCCTGACAGTGGCGGTCTGCGGCATCAAAACGATCCAGCAGGCGCATGTGACCCGGAACATGAAGTTCCAGTATTTTTTCTATTCCGCCTTTGCGGGCGCGATCGTATCCACGGTCCTGGGCCTGGGCCTTGCCTATATGGGCTTTGGAGTCTGGGCGCTGGTGGTGCAGCAGGTATCCAATATCACGGTGGACACGCTGGTGTTGTGGAAGCTGTCCTCCTGGCGGCCTAAGATGGAGTTTTCGTGGCAGCACCTGAAAGGGCTGCTCTCTTATGGCTGGAAGCTGCTGGCCTCGTCGCTGAGCAGCGTCATCTACAACAACCTGCGCAGCCTGATCATCGGCAAGATGTACACCTCGGCGGATCTGGCGTATTACAATCAGGGCGATAACCTGACTTATAATATCGCGTCAAGCGTGGATACTTCCATTGAGAGCGTTTTGTTCCCGGTCATGTCCTCACTGCAGGATGACCGTGCGCAGGTCAAGAACATGACCCGCCGCTCCATCAAGACCTGTACCTATATTATTGCGCCGGTGATGATGAGCACTGCGTTCTGTGCCGAACCGCTGGTGCGCCTGATCCTCACCGAGAAGTGGCTGCCCTGTGTGCTGTTCCTCAGGGTGTTCTGTCTGGGGTATGTGTGCTGGCCGATCATCACGGCAAACCTGAATGCAGCCAAGGCGGTGGGCCGCAGCGATCTTTACCTGAAATGTCAGCTTTTGAACGAAGGGGTGTGCATCCTTCTTCTGCTGGCAACATTCCGTGTCAGCGTCGAGGCCATTGCATATGGTATGCTGATCACGAATGTTGTGACCCAGATCCTGGATGCACAGCTCAACAAAAAGCTGATCGGCTATGGCTATCTGGAACAGATGCGTGATATCCTGCCGACCCTGCTGCTGGCAGCGGGCGCGGGCCTGTGCATGTATCTGGTCATTTTCCTGCACCTGCCGGATCTGCTGACGGTGATCATTCAGGTGGTGGTTGGTCTGGGCATTTATCTGACAGGCTCTGCCATTCTGGAATTGGACACCTTTGAATATTTCAAGGATGTGCTGGCTCCGTCCATCCGGCAGAAGCTGAAACGCTGAAACCGGCATTTTGGATCGTGTAAAAATCCGTCGGGCGGGTGATGTCCGACGGATTTTTGTTCTTTTTGTCTAAAGTATACAAGAAGAAACATTAAAAACCGGCAAAGCGACCATTGAAAAAACGCAACTGATATACTAGAATATAAGTACAAGAGCGCGGCACACGGCTGCGTGGAAAATGCAAAGCAGAAAATATAAAACAGGAGGATTTTCCTATGCCTATGAAAATGGGTTGGCGCTGGTATGGCGAGGGCAACGATCCCATCAGCCTGAGCGACATCAAGCAGATCCCCGGCGTGACCAGCATCGTCTGGGCGTTGCACGACAAGATGCCCGGCGAGATCTGGGAGATCGACGAGATCCAGAAGGTAGCTGATCAGATCCACGCCTACGGCTTCGACATGGACGTGGTCGAGTCGGTCAATGTCCACGATGACATCAAGATCGGCCTGCCCACCCGTGACAAGTACATCGAGAACTACAAGCAGTGCATCCGCAATCTGTCCAAGTTCGGTGTCAAGGTCATCTGCTACAACTTCATGCCGGTGTTCGACTGGACCCGTACTGATCTGTTCCACCCCGTGGGCGACGGCTCCACTGCACTGTTCTATGAGAAGGATAAGATCAAGGGCGATTACAAGGCTATGGCTGAGTACATCATGTCCTTCACTGAGAAGTATAACATGACCTTCCCCGGCTGGGAGCCGGAGCGCATGGCAAAGCTGGACGAGCTGTTCAAGGCTTACGCCCCTGTGACCAAGGAAAAGCTGTGGGAAAACCTGAAGTACTTCCTGGAAGCACTGATGCCCACCTGCCATGAGTGCGGCATCAAAATGGCTATCCATCAGGATGATCCTCCTTGGGATATCTTCGGCCTGCCCCGTCTGCTGGTGGATGCCCAGAGCATCGACCGCTTCCTGAGCATGGTGGATGATCCGTACAACTGCCTGACCCTGTGCACCGGCAGCCTGAACGCAAACCCCAACAACAACTGTGCCGAGATCGTGCGCAAGCACTGCGACCGCATTGCCTTTGGTCACATCCGCAACATCCACCACTTCCCCAACGGCGACTTCTCCGAGGCTGCTCACCGCGACTGCTGCGGCGAGACCGGCATCATCGAGGTGCTGCGTGCTTACCATGACTGCGGCTTTGAAGGCTACATCCGTCCCGACCACGGCCGTCAGCTGTGGGAGGAAGGCCCCGGCAGCTGCCGCCCCGGTTACGGCAAATATGACCGTGCTCTGGGCGTTCAGTACATGCTGGGTGTCTGGGATCTGCTGGATCGTCTGGATGAAGAGAAAAAGAAGGGCTGATAAATATGAAGCTGTCTGAGATCAAAAACGGCAATCTGTCCGCCGAGTGGGCAGAAAAGGGCTATGAGCTGCCCAAGTTCGACGTCGAGGCCGTCAAGGCCAAGACCCACGCAGAACCCACTTGGGTGCACTTCGGCGCCGGCAACATCTTCCGTGCCTTCCCGGCTGCCATCCTGAACGACGCACTGAACAGCGGCAAGTATGACCGCGGCGTCATCGTGGCCGAGAGCTTCGACTACGAGATCATCGACAAGGCTTACCAGCCCTACGACAACCTGAGCCTGCTGGTCTGCCTGAAGTCCACCGGCGACATCGAAAAGAAGGTCATCGCCTCCGTCACCGAGAGCCTGAAGGCCGACTACTCCTTCGGCGAGGACTGGGCACGTCTGGTGGAGATCTTCCAGAACCCCAGTCTGCAGATGATCTCCTTCACCATCACTGAGAAGGGCTACGGCGTTGCTCCTGCTGATCTGGAGCGCGGCCTGACCCCCGTGCTGGCCATGGGCAAGGTCACGGCCCTGCTCTACGAGCGCTTCAAGGCCGGTGCTCTGCCCCTGACCGTCCAGAGCATGGACAACTGCTCTCACAACGGCGATAAGGTCAAGGCTGCGGTCTTTGCCTACGCCTCCAAGTGGGTCGAGCAGGGTCTGGTGCCCGCCGAGTTCCTGGCTTATGTGCAGGACGAGAGCAAGGTCACCTTCCCGTGGAGCATGATCGATAAGATCACCCCGCGCCCGGACGCAAAGGTGCAGGAGATGCTGGCAAACGATGGCTTTGAGGACAACTACACCATCGTTACCGAGAAGCACACCTTCACCGCTCCCTTCGTCAACGCCGAGGAGACCCAGTACCTCTGCATCGAGGACCACTACACCAATGGCCGTCCTCCGCTGGAGCTGGGCGGTGTCCTCTACTGCGACCGCGAGACCGTCGATAAGATCGAGAAGATGAAGGTCTGCACCTGCCTCAACCCCCTGCACACCGCCATGTCCATCTACGGCTGCATGCTGGGCTACACCCTCATCTCCGCTGAGATGGCCGATGAGGACCTGCGCAGCTTCATCCAGAAGATCGGCTACATCGAGGCGATGCCCGTCGTCGTTGACCCCGGCGTTCTGAACCCCTACGAGTTCATCGGCGCTGTCATCAACCGCCGCCTGCCCAACCCCTTCATGCCGGATGCTCCGCAGCGTATCGCTACCGATACCTCCCAGAAGCTGGCCATCCGCTTTGGCGAGACCATCAAGGCCTACGAGGCACGCGGTCTGGACAAGAGCAACCTGATCCTGATCCCGCTGGTGCTGGCAGGCTACGCCCGCTACCTGAAGGGCATCGATGACAACGGTCAGGCTTTTGAGCCTTCCACCGATCCGCTGCTGGCTGAGCTGCAGGCCATCGTTGCTCCGCTGGAGGTCAAGGAAGGCGAGCAGGACTTCAGCTGCCTGAAGAAGCTGTACAGCCGTGTTGACGTGTTCGGCGTGGATCTGTATGCCGTTGGTCTGGGCGAGAAGATCGAGGCAATGGCCAAGGAGCTGTTTGCAGGCCCCGGCGCTGTGCGCAAGACTCTGCACAAGTATACGCTTGCCCGCTGATCGGTTGACGCAATAACATAAGCTATCTTCGCACCCGCGCTGCGCTTTGCTTTGCCGCAGCGTGGGTCTTTATAAAAGAAAAGAACTGCTGAACGAAATGTCGGCAGTTCTTTTTTTGCGTGTGCATATTTTTTGGGTTTAACCTTTTCTGCAGTCGTGCAGCTTTTCTTTGGGCAGGATGCCGGCCAAAAACTTCCACACCACTTCCATGCGGTCGTTCAGTAAGTAAGCTTTCTCTTTTTCAACGTAGAGGTACACCGCATTGTCCGTGCGGTAGGCGCAGTAAAAGCTGTCCCATGCGTGGCGGCTGGTGGGTTCGGGCTTGTCCTGCTGGCCGTACATCCACACAGCAATGCCGGTGTCGGCCAGCTCCACACGGTAGAAGGCACGCGGCAGGTGCATCTGTTTGATCTGCCGGGAAACGCTGCGGAAGAACGAGTAAAAGTAGCTCACCGGCAGGCCGATGCCCACAATGGCAAGCACAGCAGCCAGCAGCCCGGCACCCGGGCGCTTGCCCAGCTGCGAAAGGCAGACGGCGGCAAAAGCCAGCATGATGGCGGCAAAAACAGCGGGACGCAGCCATGCTTTGCGGTGATGGAATGCATCGAACACGGCAAAATCGCGGAAGCCCTGCTCACCCATGGTGGTGGAAACGGAGATGGTCTGGGACATAAAGTCGCCTCCTTTATATTTATAGGCATCGTACCACAATTGCGCGGTTTAGGCAAGAGAAAAACATGCAAACCTTGCCAATCCGGCCCAAAGCGTGGTACAATAAATCGTCACCAAACGAAAGGAGGCGGCAGACTTTGCAGCACCGCAAGCGGCAGATCACCCTCAAGCAGCGCATGGGCTTGTGTCTGGCAGCATTTTTTGCGGCCTTTGCCATGCAGCTCACGCTCAATGGCTACCAGTCCAGAGCAGTGCAGGCAGTACAGGACGCGCAGATGGGCTGCTTCAACGCCATCAGCCGCTTTCAGGGCGGTGTGGAAAGCTCTATTTCCGTGCTGGAGAACTACCGCTGGGAGAACAGCGAGCCGGAGAAGATCATTGACCGGCTGCAGTCGGCATCTTCCACCTGCAACGCATGGCTCTGGCGCATCGGTACCAGCCTGAACAGTCTGGAAAGCGTCAGCGATGAGCAGCGGGTGCTCTACAGCGCAGTGGATACGGTCTATCAGACCTACACCGGCCTGCTGGATGAGCTGGAAAACGACCTGCTCAGCGGCAACGATGCCGCAGCTTCCCAGCTGTATTATGCAAAGGTGGTGCCCTGCGGCGATTACCTGAGCCAGTACACCCTGCAATTGCTGGAAACCGCCATTCAGGATTCCCAGACCACCTACACCACCATCTCGGCCCTGAACGAGCGCATCACCATGCTGCAGACGGTGGTGGTGGCGCTGTGCGTGGCGCTGGGCTGCGTTACCGGTTTGATGGTCATGCGTCTGCTCACGCCGGTGCAGCAGATGATCGCTGCCTCCCGCGCCATTGGCAAAAGTGAGTTCGACACCCCGGACATCCCGCTGCCCAAGCAGCCGGAGATCGCTCAGCTGGCCGAGTCCTTCAACATCATGAAGCACTCCATGGCCCAGCAGGTGACCACCCTGCAGGAGAAAAACGAGATCGAGCGGGAGCTGCACCGCCAGAAGACCGAAGCACTGGAGCTGCAGAACCGCATGGAGCGCAGTCGGCTGCAGCAGCTGCGCAGCCAGATCGACCCGCACTTTCTGTTCAACACCCTGAATGTGATCCAGCAGACCGCCGGCACCGAGACGGCCTACCGTACGCAGGCGCTCATCATGGCGCTTTCGCACCTGCTGCGCTACAGCCTGATGAGCAACGATGAACAGGTGCCGCTCTCCCGTGAGGTGCGCATCGTGGATGAATATTACTCCATCTACCATGTCCGCTTTGGTGAGCGGGTGCGTATGGAGTGGCGCATTTCCGATTCGCTGGATCTTACCGAGACCATGGTGCCGTCCTTTATTTTACAGCCCGTTGTGGAAAATGCCTTCAAGCACGGCATCTGCCCCAAAGAGGAGGGCGGTGTGGTGCGCATCCGCGTGAACCCTCTGCGGGAGAAGGGACTGCTGTGCATCCGCGTGGTGGATAACGGCGTGGGCATCCAGCTGGATCAATTACGACAGCTGCGCGGGGCGCTCAGCCAGCCCGGTGAGCGCTGGGAGCATATCGGCATTTATAATGTTGCGGCCCGCCTGCGTCTGCTGGATCGGAACAGCCGCTTTGTGATACGGTCCCATCCGGGACGCGGTACGGCGGTGGTGCTGTATCTGCCATTGGTGGAGAATGAGGAGGAGTTTGAGGAATGATTCGTCTGTTGATCGCGGATGATGAAGCACTGGAACGGGAAACGCTGGCGGACATCGTGGCCCGCCGCTTTGAGCACGAAGTGACCATCGAGACTGCCGAGAACGGCCGCAAGGCAGCGGATACGGCGGTGCTGTGGGGCGCAGACCTGATCCTGATGGACATTGAGATGCCCGGTATGAACGGTCTGGATGCAGCCCGCGCCGTGCTGGAACAGCGCCCGGAATGCAAGGTGATCTTTGTTACGGCCTACAGTCTGTTCCAGTACGCCCACGAGGCCATGCATCTGGGTGCCTGCGATTATCTGCTCAAGCCGGTGAACCCGGACGAAGTGGAAGCTTCCATCCGCAAGGCCATCCGTCAGATCGAGGCGGGCCGCCGCCTTGCAGAGCTGGCTCCGGTGGAACCGGAGCCGGAAGCTGATCCGGAGAGCGATGCCGCCGAAGCAGGGGAGAACGACCGCAATGCACTGGTCATGGCCCATGTGCGCAAGTATATGGAGGATAACTATATGTTCGACCTCTCGCTGGACAGTGTGAGCGAGATCCTGCATATCAGCCCGGCGTATCTCTCGGCACAGTTCAAGAAGTACCAGAAGATGAACTTTCTGGACTGCCTGACCGAGCTGCGTATCAACGCTGCCAAGGAGCTGCTCACCGACCCGTTCCGTTCGGCAGCAGAGGTGGCTTCCATGGTGGGCTACGAGGATTCCAGCTATTTTGCCCGCACCTTTAAAAAACGCACCGGCATGACGCCTACCCAGTACCGCAGGGAAGCGGCCAAGGCTGCACGGGAGGCCCGCCTGTGACCCGCCGTCAGATGCTCACCGCCCTGTTCGGCGCGGCGGTGCTGGCACTGCCAATGGCCGGCTGCGGCCACCAGCCGGTGCAGGAGCAACAGGGGGCGGAACTGATCCTGCGCTATGCGGAGAACCAGCCGGAGGATTATCCTACTACGCAGGCAGCGCTGGCCTTTGCAGACCTTGTAGCCCAGCGCACCGATGGCCGCGTGAAAGTGCTGGTGTACAGCGGGGGAGAACTGGGCGCGGAGCAGAGCGTGATCCAGCAGATGCAGTTTGGCGGCATTGACTTCTCCCGCGTGTCCCTCAGCCAGCTGGCAGAGTACGAGCCGGCGCTGAGCGTTTTGCAGCTGCCGTACCTTTACACCGACGCTGACCAGATGTGGCGCGTGCTGGATGGGACCATCGGCGACGAGTTCCTCTCCACGCTGGAGTCGCTGGAGCTGACCGGCCTTTCCTGGTTCGATGCCGGTGTGCGCAGCATCTACACCCGACAGAAGGTGACAGGCCTTGCAGATCTGCAGGGCCTGACCATCCGCGTGCAGGAATCGGACATGATGAGCGAAATGATCACCGACCTCGGCGCAAAGCCGGTAAAGGTAGTGTACAGCAAGGTGTATGCCGCCCTGCACAACGGTGAGATCGATGGCGCAGAGAACAACTGGCCCAGCTACGAAGCCATGGGTCACTACGAGGTGGCACCTTACTTTTTAAAGGATGAGCATACCCGCGTGCCGGAGGTGCAGCTTGCAAGCCCTGCTGTGATGGAAAAACTGGCCGCACTGGACGAGCGCTACCCGGAGATCATCCGCCTGTGTGCCCGGGAGAGCGCCAAGGTGGAGCGCAGGCTCTGGGCGCAGCAGGAGGCGGAATCGGAAAGTGATCTGCGTGCAGCAGGCATTGAGGTGACAGAGCTGGACGAAGAAGAAAAGGCAAGGTTCCGTGCTGCTGTGCAGCCGATGTATGATCGGTTTGCCCAGCAGGGCGAATTGATCGCCCGCATCCGGCAGGCATAAGCCCCACAGCAAAGCCCGGAAAAGATGGGCAAAGAAATCAGGAAAACAGAATAAAGAACCGGCAAAGCGCTGTGTGCTCTGAACCCCAAAGGGAAGGGCATCCAGCGCTTTGCTTCTATCTGGAATACAGAAATGTATCCATCTGTTAGGCGAAGGTGCACAAACAAAAAGCAAAGCACTTGGCATTTTTCACAAAAGAAATTCTGACATTTTTTCAAAAAACAGGACATTTTTTGAAAGCCCTTGTTTCGTTTAAAAAAATTTGCTAAAGTGTGTACAGTAAATGAACGGCATGCGGGTCCTGTGCAGACCGTGCTGTTCGGGAGATTTAAGGAGGACGATTTATTATGAAAAAGATCACTCGTCGCAGCTTTCTGGCAGCAGCCGGTGTTTCCGCCGCTGCTCTGGCTCTGACCGCATGTGGTGGCTCCAGCAATTCTGCTGCTGCTTCCACCTCTACCGCAGCTTCTTCCACCGCAGCTTCTGCTGCTGGTGATGCTACTGCTGCTGCAAACGATCCCAAGGTGACTCTGGTCTACGCCGAGGTCAACCCGCTGGATACCATCGTTGGTCAGACCGCTACCCACTTCAAGGAGAAGGTCGAGGAGCTGACCGGCGGTTCCGTCGTCATCGACGTGCAGGCTTCCGGCGTTCTGGGTTCTGAGAACGACGTTCTGGACGCAATTCTGGGCGGTTCTACCTCCATCGATATGAGCCGTATCTCCGCTTTCGCACTGACCAGCTATGGCTGCAACAAGTCCAAGCTGCTGTCCATCCCCTTCACCTTCGAGAACCGCGCACACTTCTGGAACTTCGCCAACAGCGATCTGGCACCTGAGTTCCTGAACGAGCCTCAGGAGCTGGGCCTGCCCGTTCGTGGTGTCTTCTACGGCGAGGAGGGCTTCCGTCACTTCTTCACGGTCAACCCTGTTTCCGGCATTGATGATTTCAAGGGCCTGAAGCTGCGCGTGTCCAACGACCCCGTCATGAACGGCCTGGTCGAGGGTCTGGGCGCTAACCCCACCGTCGTTTCCTTCGGTGAGCTGTACAGCGCACTGCAGACCGGCGTTGTGGATGGTGCTGAGCAGCCCATCGCAAACTACAAGTCCAATGCATTCCCCGAGGTTGCCAACAACCTGATCCTGGACGGCCACACTCTGGGCGCTGTTCAGGCTGTTATCACTGATAACGCATGGGGCAAGCTGACCGAGAACCAGCAGGCTGCCATCATGGAGGCCGGTGCTGATACGCAGGCCTTCAATGCAGACCTGTCCGAGACCGCTGAGAACAAGGTTCTGGATGAGCTGAAGAGCTCCGGCTGCAATGTCGTGGATGTTCCCGATAAGGCACCTTGGCAGGAAGCTTGCCAGAAGGTCATCAGCGAGAACACCTCCGATCAGGCTGAGCTGTATCAGCAGCTGCTGGACATGAAGGCATAATTGAAAAAGCCTTTCCTGTTCTGAAATAGTACATAGCCCGGCGGGGGACTACGGGATACGCCCGCAGACCTGCCGGGTTTTTATATGGAGGAATTCATATGCCGAAAATCTTTACCACTTTGGATAAGATCAAGCCGGCGTACGACATCACCTACAAAGTGGTTCTGTTTATCTGCAAGCTGCTGCTGATCGCAGATATCCTCATCACTACCATGTCGGTCATCGGTCGTTACGTCTCGTTCATCCCGGACCCGGCATGGTCGGAAGAAGTTGTGCTGACCTGCATGAGCTACATGGCTGTGCTGAGTGCTGCTCTGGCCATCCGCCGCGGTGCCCATATCCGCATGACTGCGTTTGACGTGTATCTGCCCAAAACCGCCGTCAAGGTGCTGGATATTCTGGCCGATCTTGCCGTGTGCATTCTGGGTGTCATCATGATGGTGGTCGGCTGGAACTATGCCACCACTCTGGGCGGCCGCGGCTTCTACGTGTCCATGCCCTGGCTGAGCCGCTTCTGGATGTACTTCCCGGTGCCGCTGGCCGGTGTTGCCATGATCATCTTCGAGATCGAGGCACTGTACAACCACATCAAGAGCATTTTTGTAAAGGAGGAAGTGTAATATGACAGTTCAGACACTGGCAATCATTGTCCTTCTTGTCAGCTTCTTTGTAATGATCTTCCTGCGTTTCCCCATTGCATACGCCGTTGGTCTTTCCAGCGTGCTGTGCATGATGGTGCAGGGTCAGGCACTGACCGATGTCTGCCGTCTGATGGTCAAGGGCATCTCTTCCTTCAGCCTGATGGCCGTGCCGTTCTTCATCACCATGGGCGTGCTCATGGGCTCCGGCGGCATTTCTGAAAAGCTGATCGCTCTGGCTGATGCCTGCGTGGGCTGGATGCGCGGCGGCATGGCAATGGTCAACATCGTTGCTTCCTACTTCTTCGGCGGTATTTCCGGTTCTGCATCTGCAGATACCGCTTCCATCGGCTCCATCATGATCCCCATGATGGTCGATCAGGGCTACGATGCCGACTTCTCCACTGCTGTTACCATCACCTCCTCCTGCGAAGGTCTGCTGGTTCCTCCGAGCCACAACATGGTCATTTATGCCACCACTGCCGGCGGCATCTCGGTCGGCAGCCTGTTCCTGGCAGGTTATCTGCCCGGTGCTCTGCTGGCCATCGTCCTGATGATCGGTTCCTACATCATCTCGGTCAAGGAGAATTACCCCAAGGGCTCTCCGTTCAGCATCAAGGCCTTCGTTAAGCAGCTGGGCACTTCCATCTGGGCACTGGCCGCTGTTGTTATCGTTGTGTTCGGCGTTGTTGGCGGTGTGTTCACCGCTACCGAGTCTGCAGCTATTGCAGTTGTCTACTCTCTGTTCGTGTCGGTGTTCGTCTACAAGGGCCTGGACTGGAAGGGCGTCTGGCATGCACTGGATGAGTGCGTGAACACTCTGTCCATCGTGCTGATCCTGATCGCTACCTCTGCAGTCTTCGGCAACTGCCTGACCATGCTGCATGTGCCGGATCTGGCTGCAAATGCCATCACCAGCGTCACCGATAACCCCTACATCATCGCTCTGCTGATCGACCTGATCATCTTGGTTCTGGGCTGCATCATGGATATGGCTCCCATCATCCTGATCGCTACTCCCATCCTGCTGCCCATCGCAACCTCCATCGGCATCGATCCCATCCAGTTCGGTATCATCGTGGTTCTGAACTGCGGCATCGGCCTGCTGACTCCTCCTGTCGGCGCTGTGCTGTTCATCGGCTCTGCCGTTGCAAAGCGCCCGATGGAAAAGGTCGTCAAGGCGACCCTGCCGTTCTACCTGTGCATGTTCGTTGCACTGCTGCTGCTGACCTTCGTGCCCGACATCAGCCTGGCGATCCCCAAGCTGCTGGGCGGCTACGTCAGCCCCATCACCAACCCCCTTGGCCCGGTGTTCATCCACTGATAAGCTGATCCGCTCATCCTCCTCCGGATGGTAAAAGGAAAGCCCCCGCCTGCAAAGGCGGGGGCTTTCCGGCGTTATAGAATCGTCTGAAGTGCCGGAGCACGGCATTTCATGAGCTTTTTCAGGGTCAGTTCCTGCTGAGAGATTTGATATAGCAGCCGCGCGGCCAGCTCTTCGGGCGGGGCGGACAGCCCGGGCCAGAAGGCGTGCGCTGCCCGGGTGAAGGCGTGGACGCCCTCTTCTGTCTCAAGCACCACCAGCTGGGTATGCCCCCGCAGCAGGGCAAACAGCCCCACCTGATACTCCCGGGTGTCCAGCAGAAGCTCCATCTCGTCGGCGGTGAGGACGAGGATGTCTGCGAAGGGGAGAAACTGCATCACCGTGTCCCGCAGGGTCTTCTCGCCGGGCCAGAGGGCCGGGCGGAGAGAGGGGACAAAGCAGACCGGCACACCGGCGGTGCGGGCGGTGTCCAGCGCGGCAAGGTGGGTGTAGCGGCAGGGGCTGTCCACGAGGCAGGCGCTGGAAAAGGCCAGCATTTCAGCATCTGCGGCCCAGTCAGCGCCCAGCTGTTCGGGTGCATAGAGCAGCTCCGAAGAACGGGTGCGGCAGCCTAGCTGTTCGCCGCCGCCGTCGAACAACAGCGGTGTGGGGGCGCGGGAGGTGAAGCGGACCCGGTGGATGTCCACACCGGCAGCAGATAAAGCGTCTGCAATGCGGTGTCCGAAAGCATCCTCGCCAAGCTGCGTTAAAAGAGAGGCTCTGCCGCCCTGTGCGGCATAAGCCAGTGCCAGCGAGGCGGCGCTTCCGCCCATGCGGGGAGAAAACATCTCTGCCGACGCCAGCGGCGCGGTGCTGTTCAATTCCAGCCACGCTTCGCCTAGACAGTATAAAGTCTTGCCCGGCATGATGCGCCCTCCCTTCTGCCTGTTTTCAAAAACAAACTACAGTATACACCCATCCGGGCGTTTGTGCAAATGGAGAGCTTGACAGCTTCGGTCGGATTGTGATAAACTGACGCAATATGGCAGTATATCTGAAATTTGAATGATAAAAATGTGACATTTGACGAGGAGAACATGAGCCTTACCAAACAGTATTTCAAATACGTCAGCCAGAACATCTTCGGCCTGCTGGGAACGTCCTGCTACATCCTGGCCGACACCTACTTCATCTCGCAGGCGGCAGGCACCAGCGGTGTGGCTCTGCTGAACCTCTGTCTGCCCATCTACAACTTCATCTTCGCCATCGGCTCCATGCTGGGCCTTGGTGCGGCCACCCGCTACGCCATCCTCCGGGCGCAGGGCGACGAGCGGTCGGAGCGCTATTTCTCCAACGCCCTGCTCTGGGCGCTGGTGTTCGCCCTGCCCTTCATGCTGGCGGGCATCTTCTGCCCCGAGGTGCTGCTGCGGTTCATGGGCGGCGACGCGGAGATCGTTGCACTGGGCGTGGGGTACGCCCGCATCTTCCTGCTGTTCACGCCCTTCTTCATGTGCAACTACATCGTCTCAGCCTTTGTCCGGAACGATGGCGACCCCTCGCTGGCCATGGTGGCGACCCTCTGCGGAAGCCTCTTCAACGTGGTGTTCGATTACATCTT
>ENA-OQID01000393-OQID01000393.1-human-gut-metagenome-genome-assembly--contig:-NODE-393-length-24407-cov-3.421208_pt1 | contig 24407 bp, 21 predicted proteins | sample MGYA00242567_ERZ504727 | MGnify/ENA primary metagenome ERZ504727 (study PRJEB26092, sample SAMD00036215) | human gut metagenome | host: Homo sapiens | study: EMG produced TPA metagenomics assembly of...
GATATTTTAAATTTGGAAGTAATACAGGCGGTGATAGATTTAGTGACAGATCAATTGAAGAAATTGTGAGAGCTACAGTCGACCTTGCTAAAGTAAAAACAGGAGCCTTAATTGTAATTGCAAAAGAGCAGGATTTGACTGAATACGAGGAAACAGGAATAAGACTTGATGCAGATATAAGCAGACAGTTGTTCATTAATATATTTGAAAAGAATACTCCGCTTCATGATGGAGCAGTAATTATTGATGGTGATAAAATCACAGCAGCTACTTGTTATCTGCCTTTGTCAAACAGCACATCTTTGAGTAAAGATTTAGGTACAAGACACAGAGCCGGAGTTGGTATCAGTGAAGTATCTGACAGTGTTGTTGTAATTGTATCTGAAGAAACAGGAAGTATTTCTATTGCAAGAGATGGAAAACTTATTCGATATGCAGATGCAGCAACTTTGAAAAATGAACTTAAAAAAGTTCAGGCGAAGGAAGAAGTAAAGAGCAAAAAGAAGAAAGGGTGGAGGCGCAATGAAGTCAGTGACGAAAAAACTGAGAGAATCAATAACAAATAATATTATGTTAAAAATTGCGGCTGTTTTTATCGCGGCACTTATATGGCTTGCCGTTGTAAACTTAAGTGACCCGACTAAAACAATAACAATATATGGAATCCCAATAAATTTGACAGATGAGGAAGCCATTACAGACCAGAATAAAGTATATAAAGTTGACCAGAGATTAACATTAAATGTTACTATAACCGGAAAGAGATCCGTAATTTCAGAGTTGAGTTCAGATGATTTTACGGCTGTTGCACCATTAGATGAAATTTCAGTTGCCAATTCAGTTCAGGTAGAAGTTTCAGCTAATAAGAAAAATGTAGAAAATAAGATTTCAATTGTTAATCAGTCAGTAAAAGCAGTTTCAGTAGATGTTGAAGATTTAGTGGACGAGCAGTATCCTGTGGAAGTAGAAATTACAGGAGAACTTGCAAAGGGATATTATTTAGGAGGGTATAGCAACTCAAGAAATAATATTATTGTAACGGCACCGGAATCAGTACAGCATAAGATTGACAAAGCAAAAGTTATCGTAGATGTTTCTAATGCAAGCCAGAGTTTTGAAGAAAAATATAAAATTAAATTATATGATGAAAATGGAAATACAATTAAAAACACTAATGTAACTAAGAACTATAATAAGACAAAAGTAAGTATTGAAGTATTAAAGGGAAATACAATTCCTGTAGATGTTGAATATAGTGGTAAACCGGCAAAGGGATATGAAGTTACAGGGGTAGAATTTGAACCACAAAAAGTTACGCTTGTTGGTAAGCACAGTCTGATAGATTCACTAGAATCAATCAAAGTTCCGAAAGAGGATATCTCTGTTGATGGAGCAAAAGATACGGTTAACGTCGAAGTAAATCTTAATAAGTATTTACCGGATGGTGTAAGTGTGTCAGATTCGGCAAATGCTATTGCAACAATAACAGTTAAAGTTGAAAAGTTGGAAACAAAAAAATTTCAAATAAACAAAAGTGACATATCATTACAGAATATTGAAAGCGGATATATTGCAGAAATTTCCAGTGACTCAATTAGTGTATCGCTTACAGGGCTTAAGTCTGAACTTGATAAAGTTACACCAGATGATATTAAAGCAGTTGTAAATTTAAAAGGTATTAATTCAAATAAAACAGTTGATGTTTCTTTGACGGTACCTAATAATACAACATTAAAGAACAAAGTGTCTGTAAAGGTAAAAGTTACGAAGAAGTAAATGGAGGACTTGATTATGAGTACTATATTAGTAACCGGAGGAGCAGGATTTATTGGAAGTCATACATGTGTTGAATTATTAAATTCAGGATATGATGTAGTTGTTTTAGATAATTTGTCTAACTCATCAGAAGAATCCTTAAGAAGAGTTCAGAAGATTACAGGAAAAAGCCTGAAATTTTATGAAGGAGATATTGCTGACAAAGAATTAGTAGGTAAGATTTTAGATGAAAATAAGATTTTTGCAGTAATTCATTTTGCAGGATTAAAGGCAGTAGGAGAATCTGTTGCAAAACCATTAGAATATTACAGAAATAATATTTCAGGTACATTAGATATGTGCGATGTGATGAGAAACAAAGGGGTAAAGAATATTGTATTCAGTTCATCAGCTACAGTATACGGTGACCCGGCTACAGTACCTATTACTGAAGATTTCCCACTTTCAGCAACAAATCCATACGGAAGAACAAAACTTATGCAGGAAGAAATCTTTAGAGATTTCTATGTTGCTGACAAAGAATGGAACATTCTTTTATTAAGATATTTCAATCCAATTGGAGCACATAAGAGTGGAGAAATTGGAGAAGATCCTAACGGAATTCCAAACAACCTTATGCCATACATTGCAAAGGTGGCAACAGGTCAGCTTCCAAAGGTAAACGTATTTGGCAATGATTATCCTACAAAAGATGGTACGGGCGTAAGAGATTATATTCATGTAGTTGATTTGGCAAAGGGACATGTAAAGGCAATTCAGAAATTAGAAAAATGTCCTGATATAGGTGTTAAGGCATATAATTTAGGAACAGGAATCGGATATAGTGTATTAGATGTTATTGAGAACTTCAGCAAGGCCTGTGGAAAACAGATTCCTTACGAAATAACAGAAAGAAGACCTGGAGATATTGCAGAATGTTATGCAAATGCATCCCTTGCAAAAGAAGAGTTAGGCTGGGAAGCAGAATATGGAATCAAGGAAATGTGTGAAGATACATGGAATTGGCAAAAGAAAAACCCTAATGGATATAAGGGAGTATAATATTGGAGAATACAAATGAGTTCAAAAAATAAAACAAAGCAGCAGAAGTTAAGGTCTTTATCAAGATTAAAGAAGGTCCTGATATTTTTTGAAGTACTGTTTGCAGTATGTGTTATTTTAATGGGCACGGTAATGTTTGTGCCAGCTGTAAAAGGAGCAATTGTTGAAGGACTTACAAAAACACCGGTAGGACAAAATATAATAAAATTGTTCGGAAGCAAATCTTATGATAAAAGTGTATTTGATGGTGATTTTAACAAGAATCAAGTAGAAACAAATAATCTTCAATACAATTATTCTGAAGAATATACTAATTTTATTTTATTTGGAATTGATTCACGAACAAGTCAGTTTGATGAGGGTACAAACAGTGATTCAATGGTAATTGTAAGTGTTCACAATACTACAGGTGAAGTAAAGATGGTGTCTATTTATAGAGATACATTTTTGAGAATATATAATAGCGATGGAACATATAAATATTTCAAAGTAAATTCAGCATATTCAGTTGGTGGTGCTGAAGGAGCTATTAATACTTTAAATAAAAATTTGGATTTACAGCTTACAGATTACGTTACTGTTAATTTTGCTGGTGTAGCAAAGATAATAGATACTCTTGGTGGAATTAAAGTTAATCTTACAGATGATGAGGTTAATCAGCTTAATCATCATATGAAGAGTACAATCAGTACTACAGGAGAATATGCAAAGCCTATAGCCAAAAGTGGAAAGAACATAAAGCTGAATGGTATTCAGGCCACTACATATTGTAGAATCCGTAAGGCAACATTTTATGATCCGGACACTGGTAAAGCCATAAGGGATGACTTTGGAAGAGCTGCACGTCAGCGTTCTGTTATTATGAAATTAGTAGACAGAGCTAAAAAAGCAAGTGTAAGTGAACTTCAGCAGATGATAAACACTGTTTTAGATGGAAATACAAAGAAAGAAAAGATAATTTCTACAAGTTTTGATTTTGATCAGATAGTAGGAATGTTACCAATCATTTTTGATTTTTCATTGAGTGGAAGTGAAGGATTCCCATCAGAACTTACAACAGGAACAATAGATAATACAAGTTATGTTTTACCGCAGGGGTTAAGCCAGAATGTAACAGCATTGCATGAATTCCTTTATGGAGAAGAAAATTATCAGCCAACTTCAACTGTTGAAGAAATAGACAGTAGTATTGTCAGCCAGACAGGTGTTTCTTCAAGTTCTACAGGTTATAATCCTACAGAGATGGGTGGAACAAGTACAGATGAAGAGGAATCGCAGACAGAAGAGTATTATGATTACGATGATGGTGGCGATACAGAATTTCATTAAAGAAATATAAAAAATAGCTGAGAAGTATTTTAGAGAGCAAATGTGTAACTATTTACTTTTCGGCTATTTTTATGAGCAAGCCCATGTGGCTTAGACTTTTAGACTTTGGTATCAAAAATTGCTGTGATTTCAAAACTTTTTAACAAAGGGAACACAAAAACATCACAAATTAAAACTAAACTGTTACTTGTAATAAAGATAGACGTTACAAAGAATGTGTACAGAAAGGGGAAAGCAATATGTACGATGAAGAAAATAATGTTAACAGCAACCAGACAGAGGAAACTGTAAACGATAATCAAAATAGTAACAATGAAACAAATGGTAACGTAAACGGAAATAGTGAACAAAGTGGCTCATATTATAATAGTGGCAACACAAACAACAATGGTCAGGGTTCATATTACAATAGTGGAAATAATTCATATTATAATCAGAGTAATAATTCGAACAACGGATATGATAATTCAAATTCAGGATATAACAATTACAATAATGGTTATAATAACTATAATGATAACAACAAAAAGCCAAAAAAGAATAAGACTGCAATTTTAATTTCATGTATAGCAGGTGTGGTTGTTGTTTTAGCTGTAGGAGTTTCGTTAATAACAGGTTCTATTGCTGGAAAAGGTAATAATACAAATAACATTTTATCATCAGATAACAGCAGCAAAAAGACAACAACAGCAGATAATAAAGATATTCCTAGTGTCGGCTCAACAGATGTTATTGAAGATACAAATTCAGGCTCAGATGGAAAAGTTGTAATAACAGATGTATCTGATGTTGTTTCAGACGTTATGAATTCAGTTGTAGCTATTACAAATACTACATTAGTTCAATCAAATTATTATGATAATTTTAGTTATTTCTATGGTTATGGTTTTGGAAATAATGATGGAAATAACAATGGACAGTCATATGAAGAACAGTCAGCAGGTTCAGGAATTATCGTAGAACAGACAGACACAGAATTGCTTGTAGTTACAAATAACCACGTAGTAGAGGGTGCAGATTCATTATCAATTCAGTTTGTAGATGGTGAATCAGTTGAAGGTAGTGTAAAAGGTACAGATACAAAGGCAGATGTTGCTGTAGTAGCAATTAAATTATCAGATATTAAGGAATCAACTTTAAAAACAATTAAGAAAGCAACACTTGGGAATTCAGATGAAGTAACAGTAGGTGAAGGTGTAATTGCAATTGGTAATGCATTAGGCTATGGTCAGTCAGTTACATCAGGAATTATTAGTGCAAAAGATAGAGAAGTAACATTTGATAATAACAATACAATGAAATTACTTCAGACAGATGCGGCAATTAATGGTGGTAACAGTGGTGGAGCTTTAATTAATGCAAAAGGTGAAGTAATCGGAATTAACGTAGCTAAATATTCATCAAGTTCTACATCTTCATCAGCAAGCGTAGAAGGAATGGGATTTGCAATTCCAATTTCATCAGTAACAGATATTATTAATAATTTGGAACAGAGAGAAACAAGAACAAAGGTTTCATCAGATGAAAAAGGATATCTTGGAATCCAGGGATATATTGTAACATCTGATGCAGTAGAACAGTATTCAATGCCGGAAGGTGTTTATGTATACGCAGTAACAGACGGTGCGGCAGCAGCAAAAGCCGGAATCGTAGCAACAGATGTAATCATAGGATTTGACGGTCAGACAGTAAATTCAATGGATGATTTACAGAGTATATTGGAATACTATAAAGCTGGAGAAACAGTTACTGTAAAAGTCGCATACAGAGACGGAAGAGATTATAAAGAAAAAGATGTAAGCTTAACATTAAGTTCTTCAAGCGAAGCAGGAGCAAATGAACAGACAACAAAATAATATATAGACTATAAAGAGTGAATAAGAAGCCTATAGATTTGTTTTAAAACAATTCTATGGGCTTTTTGGTGTCGTTTATTCAAAGAAATTGCCATAGCATATGGTTTTGTGATAATATGTTACAAGATTTAAAAGAATCAGATATATAATGCCTGAGTCAAAAGGGCTAACCCCACATGAACTTGCTCATAAGTGGGTGAAAGACCTTAGGACCCGCGCCAATATGAGCAAAAAGCGGGAAGACTATCCCACGATATGCGAATGTTGGGTAGAATCAAAGTTGGGGTGCCCCTGAAATTATATAAAGTACTATGGTGATAACTGAAAGGAAAACAGCATGGATAAAGAATTTGAAACAAAAGAAGATATGAATATAAAAGAAAACAAAGAAATCATTAATGATAAAGAAACGACAGATGAATCATTAGACAATACTAATGAAACAAAAAAAGACTATATAAAAAAAGAAGACACAACTTCAACAGACAAAGATGATAATGAAGATGAATATGAAAAAATTTGTTATGTCTGCAGAAGACCTGAGAGCCGTGCAGGAAAGATGGTATCAATGCCGGGAAACATCTATGTATGTACAGATTGTTTGCAGAGAAGTTTTGATACAATGAATGATGGATTAGCAGGATTCCCGGGATTTGGCGGATTAAATGGTATGAATGTGAACATAAGTGAAGAGGATTTGGAAAAATTATTAAAAATGCCTAATGTAAGAATGGTTACAAGTGATGATTTTAATAGAGAAATTCCAAAAAATCAGAAATTAAAGAAAAAGAAAAAAACAGAAGAAAAAGAAGTTAAGACTATAGATTTGGCAAATTTGCCTGCTCCACATAAAATTAAAGAGCAGTTAGACGAATATGTGGTAGGTCAGGACTATGCTAAAAAAGTAATGTCAGTAGGTGTTTATAATCACTATAAGAGAGTTGCTAACACGATACAGGATGATGTTGAAATTGAAAAGTCAAACATGCTTATGATAGGACCTACAGGTTGTGGTAAAACATTTCTTGTAAAGACATTGGCAAAAATATTAGATGTGCCTTTGGCAATCGCAGATGCAACATCATTAACTGAGGCAGGATATATTGGTGATGATATAGAAAGTGTACTTTCTAAATTGTTGGCAGCAGCAGATAATGATGTAGAAAGAGCTGAGACAGGAATTGTATTTATTGATGAAATTGACAAATTAGCAAAGAAACAGAATTCAACAAATAGAGATGTAAGCGGAGAATCTGTTCAGCAGGGATTGTTAAAATTGCTAGAAGGCAGTGAAGTTGAGGTGCCGGTTGGAGCAACAAGTAAAAATGCAATGGTGCCTTTAGCAACAGTAAACACAAAGAATATATTATTTATATGTGGCGGTGCATTTCCGGGATTGGAAGATATTATTAAGGAACGTCTTAACAAGCAGGCAACAATAGGTTTTATGTCTGATTTGAAAGACAAATATGATAAAGATGCTAAAATATTATCTAAAGTAATAAATGAAGATTTGAGAAAATTTGGTATGATACCGGAATTCATTGGACGTCTTCCAATAATATTTACATTGGAAGGTTTGACAGAAGAAATGCTTGTAAAAATACTTACAGAGCCAAAAAATGCTATAATTAAACAGTACAAAAAGTTGCTGGCTATAGATGAAGTAGATTTAAGATTTACAGAAGATGCATTAAAAGAAATAGCTGCAAGAGCGATAAATAAAAATACAGGAGCAAGAGCTTTGCGGTCTATTATTGAGGACTTCATGCTAGACATTATGTACGAAATTCCAAAAGATGATAATATTGGAACAGTTACTGTGACAAAGGAATGCATAGAAAAGAAAGGTGCTCCTATAATTGGATTCAGAGGATAGGAATTACTTGAACAAAATGATTAGATTTTAGTCTGACTAATGATAAAGTCGTTTTATTAACGAACGAATTACCTAAATGATAAATTTATAGGCATAATATTAAAATGATTTATTTTATTAAGTTTATTTTAATAATTATGAAATAAAAATAAATGTTTGATAGTTTATTATATGATGGGTAGGATTGTGAGAGTGTAAATTTAGAACAATCTGCAACCCATATGTTAATATAAGCAAAACATAGGGACATGAGAGAAAAACGGTAGGAGATGTTATTGTGAAAAATATATATTCTGTTTTTAAAAACATAATAAATGGTCAGGATAGCTTAGAATGGGCGTTAGATTTAAATGATGATGATTTAAATGACAAAGAAAATGAAAGAAAAGAAGAAGTATTTAAAGTAATTAAATCAGACATAGAAAAACTTCCTAACAGGGGAATAAAAGGGAAACCATTAGTTTCCATAATAATTGTCAATAGAGAAACTGAAAAACTTGAAGAACTAATAGAATCTTTGCAAAAATGCAAATTTTATGACAATTATGAAATTATTATCGTTGATGCATTATCAGATGGACATTTGACAGAATGTGTTGAAAAATGGAAAAAGAAAATGGCCCTAACAGTTGTTAATAATAAAAAGAAAATAACAACTTCTATGATGAATAATGCCGGCGTAAAGAAAGCAAAGGGTGAATACTTTGTATTTCTTGATAATAATGTAATTGTTTCAGACAGATGGCTAGATGAATTGCTATATGCTTATCAGAATTTACCGCAGGCAGGTATTGTGTCGGGAAGATTAATATATCCTGCAATGCCAAAAGATAATAAAAATAGTGGCAATAGTTTCTGTATTCAAAGTACAGGAATAGAAATTAAAGGCTCAATTTTTGAAGATGCATATTTTATGCAACCATTTGATGTGGATAATAAAAAAGAAATATGTGAAGCGGATAAAGAAATAAAAGAGAGAGCAGCAGTGTCAGGGGCGATGATGTTAGTGAGCAGAGAAGTGTTCAATGAAATCGGACCTTTTGACAGAAAATATAATTTAGGCTACGAAAGTACAGATTTATGCCTTCATGGATTTTACAAAGGGTATAAGAATTATTATATTCCTACATCTAATGCTTTTTTCTGTGATACGGAAAATAAGTTGTATGATGATGAAACAAAGGACTTAAAGCGTATAAGAAAGAATGTAAAGGTATTTAAATGCGTATGGCAGAGCTATTTGCTAAGACAGGTTATTAAGGATAAAATAGAAGAAAATAATATTTTTACAAAAAATCCATTAAAGATTACAATAATAGAACCTGAAAATGATGAAAAGTGTAGAGATTTAGGCGAATCATTAAGTGATAAAGGTTATGATGTAGAATATTTAGAAGCAGAGAAATTACCTCATGCAGTAGGAATCTATACTGATGTCATTGTAGATGGAACAAATAATACAGAGAGCTCTGATTATACAGATACAAGAGATAGTGTTATAATAGTTCCTATAGAAAAATTTGATAAATTAGATGTTGATAAATTTAAGGATTTAGTATATGAAATTAATGATTATGTTGATCCAAAGGGAATAGACATATGTGGATCAATGCCAAATACAGAAGCGATTTATAATTGGGGAGATTATCATTATGCATTAGCACTTGCTAAATCTTTAGAGAAACTCGGTTATCATTGCACTGTTAAGACAAGAGATGAATGGTATGAGAGAAGTCGTAATGCGTATTCAATTGTTCTTAGAGGAAAATATGCATGCTATCCTAAGATAGAACAGAAGTATTCAATTATGTGGAATATTTCACACCCTGACAGAGTAAAAGTAGAAGAGTATAATTGTTTTGATATGGTTTATGTAGCTTCTGATGTAATTGAAAAACAGTTAAAGGAAAAAATAAAAGTTCCGGTAAAAACACTTATGCAGTGTACTGATCCGGAAGTTATGACTAATGTTAATGAAGAGGCAGAAAAGAAATACCAGCTTTTATTTGTTGGAAATTCAAGAAATGTATTTAGAACAATACTTAAAGATTTACTTCCTACAGAACATAAACTTACAGTTTATGGAGATGGATGGGATGAATTTCCTGTTAAAGATTATGTAGAAGCGAAGTATATGCCTAATGAGCAGGTTGGACAGGCTTATCACGATGCAAAAATATTATTAAATGACCATTGGGATGACATGAAGGATAATGGTATAATATCTAATCGTATATTTGATGCATTGGCAGCAGGGGCATTTATAATTAGTGATGATATGCCACAACTTCATAAATACTTTGAAGGTTGTCTGGTGACTTATAGAGACAGGGAAGATTTGAAAAATAAGATTGATTATTATTTGACTCATGAAGATGAGAGAAAAGAAATTGTAGGGAAAGGTAAAAAGATTGTATTAAGAAATCATACATTTGATGCGAGAGCAAAAGAAATCAGTTATGATTTGGAAAATAAAAAGGAGTAGGATTTTGAGTAAAATAGCAATAGCCGGAACAGGATATGTAGGATTATCAAATGCAGTTTTGTTAGCACAACATAATGACGTAGTGGCTGTAGATGTGATTGAAGAAAAAGTTAATATGATTAATAATAAGAAATCGCCTATTGTAGATAAAGAAATTCAGGAATTCCTTACAGAAAAGAAATTAAATTTAAAAGCTACACTAGATGGTGAAAACGCTTATAAAGATGCTGAATTTGTCATTGTGTCAACACCTACAAATTATGACCCGGATAAAAATTATTTTGATACTTCATCAGTTGAACAGGTAATTGAACTCGTTCTTAAAGTAAATAAAGATGCTATAATTGTAATTAAATCAACAGTGCCTGTAGGATATACAGAGAGTGTCAGAAAAAAATATGATACGGAAAATATAATTTTTTCACCGGAATTTTTGCGTGAAGGAAGAGCATTATATGACAATTTGTATCCTTCAAGAATAATAGTTGGTGCACCTGATGATAATGAAAAAATAAAACAAGCTGCACACACATTTGCAAAACTTCTTGTGGAAGGAGCATTAAAGGAAAATATAGACGTTTTGTTTACAAAACCTACAGAAGCAGAGGCTGTTAAATTATTTGCTAACACATATTTAGCACTTAGAGTATCATTCTTTAATGAACTTGATACTTATGCTGAGGTTAGGGGACTTGACACAAAACAAATTATAGAGGGAATCGGACTTGACCCAAGAATCGGAAATTATTATAACAATCCGTCATTTGGATATGGTGGATATTGTCTGCCAAAAGATACAAAACAGCTTTTGGCAAATTATGAGAATGTCCCTAATAACATTATTGGAGCAATAGTAGAAGCAAATAACACAAGGAAAGATTTTATTGCAGAACAAATACTTAAAAAAGCAGGATTTCCACAGAACCAGAATGGCGTTGTAGGAATTTACAGGTTGACAATGAAGGCAAATTCTGATAATTTCAGACAGTCATCTATTCAAGGTGTTATGAAACGAATAAAGGCAAAAGGACTTAAAGTCGTTATATATGAACCTACGCTAAAAGAAGAAACATTCTTTAACAGTGAGGTAATAAAAGACGTTAATGAATTTAAAGAAAAATGTGACGTTATAGTTGCAAATAGATTTAATAATGATCTTGAGGATGTTTTAGATAAGGTTTATACAAGAGATTTGTATTTCAGAGATTAAGTGGTAGTATTTAAATTAAAGGAGAAAGATGCATGAAGAAATTGGTAATTATTCCTGCATATAATGAAAAGGACAGTATTGTAAATACTGTAAAAGATATTAAAGACAATGCACAGGGTTTTGATTATATTGTTGTAAATGATTGCTCAACAGATAATACTTATGATGTATGTGTAGAGAATGGATTAAAGGTAATTAATCTTCCATTGAATTTGGGAATTGGTGGAGCTGTACAGACCGGATATTTATATGCGTTTCAGAATGGATATGATATAGCAGTACAGTTTGATGGAGATGGACAACATGATGCAGCATACCTAAATGAGATGGCAGATTATCTTGTGAAAAATGAATGTGATATGGTAATCGGTTCAAGATTTATTGAAAAAGAAGGATTTCAGTCATCGTTTATCAGAAGAGTAGGAATAAAATATTTCACATTTTTAATTCATTTGCTTACAGGAAAGACAATAACAGACCCTACTTCAGGTATGAGAATGTGTAACAGAAGAACAATTGAAATGTTTGCCAAAGAATATCCTATAGATTATCCGGAACCGGAAAGTACGGTTCGTCTTATAAGACATAAGAGAAAGATTGAAGAAGTTCCGGTAATTATGAGAGAGAGAGCAGAAGGCGTTTCATCACTTTCATCAGTTAGACATTCGGTATACTATATGATAAAAGTATCCATAGCAATTTTGGTTGAGAAGTGGAGGTAGAATATGACAATTCGTTTACAGATTGTAATGACAGTAGTATTTTTATTGTTGTTTTGCATTATATATAATATGGTCAGAAAGAGAAAACTTGATTTAAAATTATCATTGCCATGGTTTATTGTGTTAATAGGACTTATAATTTTAGTCTGGATTCCTGATGCAATAGCAAAAATATCAGATTTAATGGGAGTATATTCTCCTGTAAATATGATTTTCTTATGTGGATTTGTATTTGCATTAATTTTAATATTTGTACTTACAACAACAGTTTCAAGATTAGCTGTTCGAGTAAGAAAGTTAACACAGATGGTAGGAATATTAAATAAAAAATTAGATTCAATAGAAAAAAATGAATTAAAATAATAAATAAAATTAATCACAATAAAAAGAATTCGTGTTGGTATATGCTGATGTGAATTCTTTTTTTCTTTCCGCCAAGTGTGAAAGAAGAAATTGTTTCTTGCCAGGCATGGGAAATCAAAGTTTATAACCGAACGGTGAGTGTGGTCACTATCTGATATTTTTTTATTGAGCAAAAATAAAAAATAGCTTTTGTGAAATATACAATAGATTGAATTTTAAAGAGAAAATAATCATATACTTTATAAAATAATATTGGAGAGGAAGATGACCAAAGCCATTAGGCAATGGCATCAGAAAATATGATGAGTGAATGTGCGGAAAGAATTATATCGGAAGATTATGCTGATTTTATAATAGAGATTGGATTTAGGGAAAATGAAGCACGGCAGGAATATAAAGATTTGTGCATACAGGATATAGGGTATAAATTTTCCGCCATATATTATCCATTATCTGAAATAAATCCGATAAGTGTGGGTGAGGATACATATATTGCAATTCCCAAACTTTTTGGACTTATGGATACGTCTGCAGTCGAAGCAACGGGAGCATTGCGACTGCAAAGAGTAAGAGGCACATCTTTAACAGGAAATGGTGTAATAGTTGGTTTTATAGATACCGGAATTGATTATACAAATGACATATTTAAAAATGTTACGGGTAGGACGAGAATTTTATCTATATGGGATCAAAGTGATCAGAGTGGAACTCACCCGCAAGGAATAGAATTTGGGAGTGAGTATACAAGGGAAGATATTGACAGGGCATTGCAAAGTGAAAATCCGTATTCGATTGTTCCAACTAAAGATACACAGGGGCACGGAACATTTATGGCAGGAGTGGCATGTGGAAGTGAGGATGTGGAAAATAATTTTATTGGTGCAGCAAATGAAAGTCAGATTGCGGTTGTAAAATTAAAAAAGGCAAAGAAATATCTTAGGGATTTCTATCTCATAGAGGAAAATGTTCAGGATGTATATCAGGAAAATGATATTATGCAGGCAGTGACATATTTGAGAAATCTGTCAAGAAGAGAAAGCAAACCACTTGTTTTGGTTTTAGGTTTAGGTACAGGAAGTGGTCAAAGGTCCGGAGGTTCAGCTTTATCCCAACAATTAAATGATTTGGGTGAAATGATTGGATGTTGCGTAGTTACTTGCGCAGGAAATGAAGGAAATGCAAGACTTCATTATAAAGGCAGCGTGTTAAATAAAGAATATGAAGATGTAGAACTTAGGGTGGGCGAAGGAACAAATGGATTTACAATGGAACTTTGGGGAAATTCACCGGATATAATATCGGTTGCTTTTATTTCGCCTTCGGGAGAAATGATATCAAGGATTCCGGCAAGAGTAGGGCAAAGTGATACGGTAGAATTTTTGCTTGAAAAAAGTAAAATAGATATCAGTTATAGTCTTGTTGAAGCAGGCGGTGGTGTTGAACTAATATTTATGAGATTTATAGACCCTACGCCCGGAGTGTGGATAATCAGGGTATATGGAAATAATATATTAGAAGGTGATTACAATATCTGGCTTCCCATAAAGCAATTTATAGACAAAGAAACATATTTCTTAAAACCAAATCCTGATATAACTTTGACAGTTCCTTCGACAACTCAGGCTACAATAACGGTAGCGGCATATGATAATATGACAAATGCGTTATTTACAGATTCAAGCAGAGGTTTTACCAGAACAAATGAAATTAAGCCGGATATTACTGCGCCTGGTGTAAATGTCTATGGACCCGGAATAAACAATAATTATGTGCGAAAGTCAGGAACATCGGTTGCAGCAGCTTTAGTTGCAGGAAACTGTGCACAACTTATGCAGTGGGGAATAGTGGAAAAAAATGAAACTCAAATGAAAACAAATTATATAAAAAACTTTTTAATAAGAGGGGCAATAAGGGATAGAAACATAGTTTATCCATCTAAAGAATGGGGATATGGTAAAGTAAATGTATATGAAGCCTTTAGCATACTTAGAAATAAATAATAAAGTGTACTAATTCTCATCACCCATAGAATAAAGTGTACTAACTGTTCTCTCCCATTGATTTTTTTATAAATATATATTAAAATAAAGCAGTTAAAGACATAGCACATTGTGCCAGAATTTACATTAGTGAAGGAGAGAACGATGAAATTATCAAAATTAGTTGGCGACAGATTTAAAGAAAGACCTGCAAATTGTCAGATTGACAGTCATGCACTTATGGTTAGAGGAGGCTATATTAAAAATGTAGCAAATGGAATTTATTCACAGTTTCCGCCGATGAAGAGAATTTCACAGAAAATAGAAGCAATTATCAGAGACGAAATGGATAAGATTGATGGACAGGAAGTTTTATTCCCTGTTGCATTACCGGGTAGTCTTTGGGAAGAATCAGGAAGATATGAAAGTGTAGGTTCAGAACTCTTAAGATTTACAGACAGAACAGGAAGTAAGATGGTTCTTGGAATGACACACGAAGAAGCATCAGTTCAGTTAGTAAGAGAATACGCTAACAGTTATGCAAAATATCCATTTATGATTTATCAGATACAGACAAAATTCCGTGATGAGGCAAGACCTAGAGCAGGACTTATCCGTGTACGTGAATTTACAATGAAAGATGCATATTCATTTCATACATCACAGGAGGATTTGGAACAGTACTATCACAAGTGCTATGATGCATACTGCAGAATTTTTGCAAGATGCGGAATTCCTGAAGTAGCAGTTGTAAAATCTGATTCAGGTATGATGGGTGGAAATATTTCTCATGAATATATGCTTCTTACACCGGCAGGGGAAGATTCAATAGCAATTTGTCCTGAATGTGGATACAGTGCAAATGTAGAAGCAGCAGAATCAATTGTAGAAAATGAAAACAAACTTCCAAAAGAAGAATTGAAGGAAGTTCCAACACCTCATGCAGGAACAATAGAAGAACTTTGTGATTTCTTAAAAATACCTGCAGAAAATACTGCAAAGGCTGTTGTATATCAGAGAAATGAAGATGACACATTTGTTGTTGCGTTTATAAGAGGAGATTTAGATATAAATGAAGCTAAACTTACAAAGGTAGTAGGTTGTGACATTCATCCGGCTGATATTGTTGATGACAGTGTATTAACAGCAGGATTTATCGGACCTGTTGGTATTTCTGATAAAGTAACTGTGTTCTTTGACAGTTCATTAAAAGGAATTGATTATCTTGTAACAGGTGCTAATAAAGTTGACACTCATTATACAGGATTTAATGTTGAAAGAGACTGTGGAGATGTTGAATATTATGATTTGGCAAAAATTGCCGAAGGTGGAATCTGCCCACAGTGTGGAAAGAAAACAATTACAATTTCAAGAGGAATTGAAGTTGGTAATATATTCCAGTTAGGAACAAAGTATTCAAAGGCTATGAACTTTACATATACTGATGAAAATGGAGAAACACAGTATCCTATCATGGGATGCTATGGTATTGGTGTAGGTCGTATGGCAGCTTCAATTTGCGAAGTAAGACATGATGACTTCGGACCAATCTGGCCAATTACAATTGCTCCATGGCAGGTACACATTTGTTGCTTAAGAAGTGATGATGAAGAATGTAAGGCTTATGCAGATAATTTATATGAAACACTTCAGAATAAAGGCATTGAAGTAATATATGATGACAGAAAAGCAAGACCGGGAGCTATGTTCGCAGATGCCGATTTACTCGGAGTTCCTGTACGTGTTGTAGTAAGTCCAAGAAATATGGGAGAAGGTGTTGTAGAAATCTCAACAAGAGATAAGAGCATTCAGCAGAAGACACCTACAGCTGATGCAGTAACAGAGGTTGAAAACATTATTGCACAGTTAAAAGAACAGATTTATTCACATGTAAAATAGCATTGAGAAATGTAACTTGATTGTTAGTAATTAAAAAGGTTAGAATGATGTATAACATCATTTTAACCTTTTTTATATTATAGCTACTATGCTACATTTTACTTTTTTTATTGTGAATTAATATAGTTGATGATACAATAAATTTAAAATAAATGATAAATTGTATTGTGAAAAACATTAATAAATGACTTAATCTCTGAACAGAACCAGATTGATGTATCAGATAGAATCTGACATTTCAATATGATGTTGTTTGGGGATTTTTTTACAGGAGAATGTAATGAAATTCTAATGGTTGAGGAAGGAACAATGATGAATTTTAAAGAAAAATGTGAGCTGTTGACATATCTACAAGAAAAATCATACGTGGAAGATTTTGATGAAAAAGATTATAGTATATTAAGTGAATTATCTTATGATGAAGATGCCTATATTAGAGCTGTTGTTGCAGAAACTCTAGTAGAGTCTAGTGATGAAAAAGGCGAACAGATATTGTTACGATTAACTAAAGACCATGATTGGCTGGTAAGGACAGATGCATGTGATTCATTGTGCATAAGTGAATCTGTTGATACATATAATCTGTTAAAAGAAATTGCAAAGAAAGATACAAGTGGTTTGGTGCGGGGATATGCAATATTGTCATTAGAAAATATTGCAAATAGAATTAATAGGGAAAATGAGTTGATTGAATTTTTGGAAGAAAGGATAATAAAGGAAAAAGTTCAGTTTACAAGAATAAATACATATACTGCTTTATATAAATTGGGACGAGAGAAATATTTGAAAAATTTATTATCTATGTTTAATTCAAAAAAATATGAGAATAGACATTCGGTAGTTGAAAGTTTACATGAAATTTTTGATGATAGCAATAAAAATGAGATTATTACAGCCTTATTAGAGCATAAGAAAGTTGAAACAGCGGGGTCAGTAATTTATAGAATTAATGATATAATTGAGGAAATATTCTTAATTGATTTAAAGGAAAAGTCAGATGAGAAAGGCATTGATGAGAAAGATTTTTGTAGATTGAAAGAGATTTCAGTCGAGGGAAGTTGTAATAATAGAGGTCTCGCTGCTAGAGTATTAGTTAATTCGAATTTGAAAGAAGGAGAAAAAATATTGCAACGATTAGCTCATGATAATGATCTATTTGTGAGAATGGAAGCATGTGATTCATTATGTAATGGTAAATCCTTAAAAACCTATAAATTACTAAAGAATATAGGAGAAAAAGATACAAGTGGTTTGGTACGAGGATATGCAATAGCATCATTGGGAGATGTAGCGATTGAGATAAATCAGCAGCATGATTTAATTGAATTTTTGAAACGTAGATTGTTAAATGAAAAAGTTGAGTTTGCGAGAATATATATATTTAGTGTTTTATATAGTTTAGGTATAGAAGAATATTTAGCGAATTTATTATCAATGTTAAATTCAAAAAGATATCAAAACAGACAGACAGTAGTTGAAAACTTAAGTGAAATTGTAAATGATAGTAATAAAGAAGTGATACGTACAACATTAATTGAACATAAGAAAATTGAGACTAAATGTTCAGTTATTTCTGAAATTAATGAAGTACTTGAACAGATAGAAAGAGATTGGGATGAATAAAACAAGAAGTTATTATTTGGCAACGGTAATCTGTTTTGGTGGTCTTTTCCTGAAAATTTTGAAATTCCATAGCATAAATATAAAAGAATAATGAACTAAAAATAAAAAAGCACTGAAAAACCTTTATTTATTAGGCTTAACAGTGCTTTTTGTTGTCTATGCGTACCACAATCGTACTATTATTGTTGTAATAACTCTAATTTTTCCGCAACTTCGCTTTGTCTGCTGGGGTATAAATGCCCGTATGTGTTTAATGTTGTAGTTACGTTTTCATGTCCCAATCTGTCAGCTATGAGGGTAGGCGAAAAGTTCATGTGTATAAGCAAGGAAGCATGGGAGTGCCTCAAATCGTGTATTCTTATTCTTTTAATACCTGAAAGTTCAGATACTCTTGTTAACTCATTACTTAATTGTTTCGGGCCAAAGAAAAACATATTTTGTTCGGGTTCATAGCCGTATAAATGTTGTGTATAGTCTATTAAATCATTAACCAAAAAGCGCGGTATGGTTATTTTACGCGTACTTTTGCGTGTTTTAGGTGTCTGGGTAATATATTCGCCATTTACACAAACTTTATTCTTATTTACCGTCAAAACGCCGTTTTCGGTGTCTATATCGTTCATGGTAAGGGCGAACATTTCCCCGAACCTTAAGCCGGTATAAAACAATAGTTCATATATGATTTTATACTCCGGTCTATCTTCGCAGCTTATAAAATGTTTATATTCTTCCAACGTCCAGAAGTCTATACCTTCCCCTTTAACTTTTCCAATACTTCCAACCCTTGCAACCGGGTTAAATGGTAAATTGTAATACTTAACTGCAAAATTGAGGATTGCGGACAAAATACCGTTTACATTGTGTTGAGTGCTGGGAGCTAGTCCGCTGTTTATTATTTCGTTCTGCCACTTTCTAATTACAACCGGGGTTATCTCTGATATTGGTATATCGTTGAAATATGGGGCAATTTTATCATTTATAACAGAGGTTTTTACTACTAGTGTAGTAGGTTTTAGCCTTGTTGCACTATCCTCTAAATAGAGCTGTACAAGGTTTTTAAACGTCATTGAACAATTTGCCGTCATTCTGTTTATAAAATCACTTTCCCACGCTTTAGCCTCTCGCTGGGTATTAAATCCCTCTTTCTTCTTTCGCTTCCTGATGCCCTGCCAGTCTGTATAGTAAAAGCTGCAATACCATTTGCCGTTGTTCATTTTGTTTACTGACATAAAAAAATAACCTCTCTTTCTGTATTTTGGGTATACAAAGTAAAGGTTATCTGCTATAATATTTGCGTATATGATAGCATATGATAGCTTTTTCTTAGTAGATAACCTAACCAGTATATGTATGTAAGTAAAAAGTTTAAAAAGTTCCAGTATTGCGAGTACTGGGGCTTTTTTATTTGCATATTTTTTAAAATTTGATATAATATACTTAACAAAAGGGCAAAAAGTTAGATTAAACCTAACCGCCTTGTTATAAAAGTATTATTAAAATAAACGCCTTTACGGACCAAAGCAAAGGGCGTTTATTTTTTTGTCAAATTATAAACTAGCGTAATAACGGTACAAATAACTATTGTATAGGTAAATAAGTCTTGATATGTAACCATAGCCGACCCCCTTTCTAGCGGTCAGCCATAACGCCCCTTTTGCCCCTCTGGTAAGTATATTATATTTTCAATGTTCGTTCCCGGTATTCGTTCCCGGGAGCAGCTGAACTATTTTTCACGCTTGCTTTTAATAAACTCTATATAGTCTTTTATTTCTTCGGTTTCTTTAGGTGTGAAGTTTTCGCCAGCAAATAAAGCCGAAAAATACTTAATAAGTAAATCATTTTTTGAACGTTCTTTCCTATCTTCCATTAAATCGGAACGTTGGATATTGAAGAACTCACATAATTTATCTATTTTTGACATTCTAGGGGTCATTGTCCCATTGCACCAATTCGATATAGTAGCTTGGCTTACTCCTATATATTCTGCAAGCTCTGCACGTGTGGTGTTAGTTTTATCCATATAATAATTTATATTTTTATAAATAATATCTCTTATTTCTTTTTCTGACATTATATACACATCCTTTTTATTGTAATTACAATTATAAATATATACTTAAACTTAAAAAACGTCAACAAAAAATTAAGTTTAAATTAAAAAAAGTGTTGACATACATATTAAACAACGGTATCATTAACTTAAACTTAAAAAACGTCAATAAAAAATTAAGTTTAAATTAAGAAAGGAGCGACAAAATGAAACTAAGTAAATTAAAAATTGATATTGCAATCGCAAATAGTGGTTACAGTATGCAAGAGCTGGCAAAGCGTGCAGGCGTAAGCCGTCAACGTTGGAATGTCTTAACAAATCAAAAAGAAACACGCCCAGTAAGTGCAGGCAAGATTGCTAGGGCTTTAGGCGTAGACGTAACAGAGTTGTTAGAAGATTAGAAAGGAGCAGAGCAATGGAAAGTTATTTAATTAATGCAAAGGAAACAATGCAGCTGTTGGGAGTGTCTGAGGGCATGGCGTATAAAATCATAGCTCAATGCAACCAAGAGCTGGCAAAAAAGGGATTTATAACCATAAGAGGAAAAGCGCCACGAGTATATTTAATGGAACGTGTCGGAATAGGAGAGGTGAAATAATATGGAATACAAGAACAATAATTTTATTAAATTAAGCAGAACAATACTTGGTTGGGAATGGTACACAGATAAGAACACAAAAACGCTGTTTATACATTGTTTATTAAGAGCAAACTGGAAAAAAGCAAAGTTTAAGGGCGAAACGGTCGAGCGTGGCGAGTTTATAACCAGCTTGCAGAACTTAGCAATAGAGACTGGGCTAACCGTCAAAGAGGTTAGAACAGCATTGAAGCATTTAGAATCAACAGAAGAAATCAAGGTTGAAAAACTAAAATTTGGCAGATTAATAGTTATTGTTAACTATGATTTATACCAAAATAACGGCGTGGGAGAAAACGGTCAGCCATTATAAATGAACCCATAAAAGGGGTTTCTGTAACAGAAACAAACATTAATGTAACAGAAACGCGATAAATGTATACAGAAATTAAAAAAATGTATGCAGAAATCGGAAAAATGCGTGCAGAAATTTAGTTGCAATTATAGAAAATCTATTGTTTTTAGTCCAAAAAACTAAAAAATGTGACTTTTAATAACTTTGTGGGTGGCAAGGTTTTGGCAAGGTTCAAAGCCTTTATTTATCGGTGTTTCAACGGTATGTAAAGATTGTTAGCGACAAGGCTAGGGCAAAAGGGCAAGGTTTTGGGCAAGGTTTTGGGCAAGACTAGGGGCAAGGTTTTGGGCAAGGTAACAACAAGACTAAAACCCTTTGTTTATCGACGTTTCAACGTTTTAATATTTAACTTTGGGCAAGGTTTTGGGCAAGACTTTGGGCAAGGTTTTGGGCAACAATAGAAGAATATAAAGAATATTAAAGAATATAAAGAATAAAAGAAAAGAAAAAAATATAAAAAAAAGATATTTAATCAAATTCCGCAGCAAGGAAACAGCAGGCGTTATAAAAACATAGCTGTTATTGATAAAATATCTTTGAGGTGATTATACCAGAAAGGCGAAGAAATGGAAATAACAAACTTAGAGGTAATAAGCAAAAAATATAATATATATTTGCTTGAAGATAAACAAACGATTGTATTTTTAAATGATCAGACAAAACAACTCAAATTGTCAATAAAAGATAAAGATGATTCAGATGTATTTATAACACTAGTAAAAGTTTTGGCAGAAAAAGACCGGGACGAGCTTTTTTATAATTTTCTCAATGTTAGAGAAATGCCGCCAGTAGTAAAAGCAATACTGAAAGCTATGTTGTTTGATTAGATTTGAGATAAGAGAGGAGTAACAACAATGATAAATATTAAAGATACAGAATACAGAGAAAAAGAACTAACGGAGTTATTGGCAGACACAGAACAAAAAATGGGGGTAAATGCGTGTTTTACGGTTAAGGACGCATATAACAAAGGGCTTGAACGTGGAAAGCGCGAAATAGAGAGTTATATAGAACGATACATAATTGATGAGCTGAATATATCACAAGCTAACTTGCGGGCGTTAAGGTCATATATAACTGATAATACTATTATACCAAGTGAAAATGTAGTTGATTACATATTGTTTGGAATTTGTGACCAGCTGGAAAAAGTCACGGAATACCTCGGATATAAAAAAATGGAAGATTTAGACGAGTAAGCAGCTCCAGAGTGATATTAACAACAACCTAGACCGGGGGAGAGTATGAAAAATGTTAAGAAATGTTAAGGTTTACGCGCGCGTGAGAATTAGAAGAAAGGAGTAAAAGCATGGTAAGGATAAAAGTATCATACGAACACGAAAGCGAGTTATACAAGCTAAAAAGACGGCTTGAACCGAATTTGAAGAGTGTTAAAAAGAGCAACAACCAGCGGGGCAGATATAAAAAGGCTTACATAGAACTTGAAAACATGCATGCTGTTTAGCTGAAAAAGAGACGGTGCAATATATACGTTGTATCGTCTTTTTTTGTTCCCGGCCATGATTTTTTATTGAGATTATATCCAGAATTTGTTATAATATAATTATCGTACAAATGTCATAATCGTTGAGTACCGCACCGTATGGTGTAAGCGTAAAGCGTGGGAAAGTATTAAATTACTTTCTTGCGCTTTTTTTTGTACGTATTCATATTCAATTATCCAAACGCTAACAAGCGGGAAAAGAGGTCAAATAATGGAAAATAATAACATTAACACTGGAGCTAATGCCAAACAAGGTCAGACAGAAGCAACAGGAACAGAAAAAACATTCACTCAGGAGGAAGTTAACCGCATTGTTCAAGAACGTTTAGCACGTTCTAAGGGCAAGGATAACTCCAATAGCGAAGAAAACCAAAGCAAAGACAAAGAAAAGGAATTGCAGGCTAGAGAAATGCGCATATTAGCACGCGAAAAACTTCTTGATGCAGGCATTAAAAACGATTGTTTAGAATTGCTTAACGGTGCAACAGACGAAAAAGACCTTGACAACAGAATAAAAATAATTATGGAACTTACAAAGAGTAAGGAAAATAAAGAAGAACCTCAAAAAAGTGGTTTTATTGCAATCGGAGCGCCGGGCGACCAGCAGGGCGAAAAAGCCGATCCAATAAAAAAAGCTATGGGGTTAATCTAGAAAGGAGTTAAACAGTGCCTAATATTGAATTAGCTACACAATATGCACCATATGTCGATGAAATCTTTGCAAGAGAAAGCAAAATTGATTTACTTACAAATCAGGATTTCAGCTTTAACGGTGCGCATAGTGTAAAAATTTATAAAGTTTCCACTTCTGCTATGAATGATTACGACCGTAACGGCGCACAAAATAGTTATAGCAGATTCGGAACAGCCGCAGACTTAGACGCCACAACAGAGGAATGTACATTAAAAAAAGACCGTTCATTCACTTTTGTAGTTGATAAGCTGGACAACGACGAAACAGCGGGACAGTTGAGCGGTGCTAGTGCATTAGCTAGACAGACAAGACAGGTTGTTGTGCCTGAAATTGACACATATATTTATGATGTTATGACAAAGGGTGCAGGAACAAAGCCCGCAGCCGTAACCCTTACAGTTGATAACATTTACGATGAAATCACAAAGGGTACGGAGCTTTTAGACGATGCCGAAGTACCGGAAACTGAAAGAGTGCTTACAGTAACGCCAGCGGTGTATAGACTTATGAAAAAGTCTAAAGAAATCACAATGGAGACTGAAATAGGTGAAGATATGCGATTAAAAGGTGTTATATCAAACCTTGACGGCATGACAGTTGTTAAGGTGCCGTCGTCAAGACTTCCGAAGAATTTCGGGTTTATGATTAGTCATAAGAGTGCTACGGTAGCACCTAAGAAGTTAGAAGAGTATAGAACCCATCAGGATCCGCCCGGAATTAGTGGCGAACTTGTAGAGGGTCGTATCTGTTACGATGCGTTTGTTCTTGATAACAAGGCGAAAGCTATTTATTATCAGGAAAACAAAGCAGCAGAAGTAGCAGAAGCAGCAGAAGCAGCAGAATAAACAAGGTTAAGAGAAAAACGAGTTTTTCTTATTATATTTAGCCCTTGCACCAGCTGGCGAGGGCTAGCACAATAAAACAAAAAAATTAAAAAATAGAAAGGCAGGTGTAAAAAGCCTCTTTCTATGCTGTAAAAATGATATAAATAGAACAGCAATTTTT
>ENA-OQID01000400-OQID01000400.1-human-gut-metagenome-genome-assembly--contig:-NODE-400-length-24044-cov-4.325197_pt1 | contig 24044 bp, 22 predicted proteins | sample MGYA00242567_ERZ504727 | MGnify/ENA primary metagenome ERZ504727 (study PRJEB26092, sample SAMD00036215) | human gut metagenome | host: Homo sapiens | study: EMG produced TPA metagenomics assembly of...
TAGGTTGCCCCATCCTGAAATTCGGACATATCCATATCTTCCAAAGAGAACTCAACCCGAATCTTTTTCGAGTCGACTTCGCCCTTGGAAAGCAAGACAACCGTCTCCACATGTTCCGTCGCAGGGAACATATCAACCGGTACGGCAGTAACGGCACTGTATCCGTGTTTGGTCAGATATTTAAGGTCACGGGCAAGCGTGGTCGGATCACAGGATACGTAAACAACGCGTTTGGGATTCAATGTCACAACCGATGACAGGAACTTCTCATCACTGCCGCTTCGTGGTGGATCCATAAATACAACATCTGCACTTTCTCCCTCATCTGCCATCTGACGCATAAATACACCAGCATCATTCTGATAAAAACGCACATTTTTAATTCCATTACGTTTCGCATTCACAATTGCATCTTTTACTGCATCCGGATTCAGTTCCACACTGATAACTTCCTTCGCTTTATCACTGGCAATCAAGCCAATTGTTCCGATTCCACAGTATGCATCGATCACTCTTTCTTTGCCTGTAAGACCAGCAAGTTCGATTGCCTTTGTATAAAGTTTCTCTGTCTGGACTGTATTTACTTGATAGAAAGATTTGGATGAAATACGGAATATATGTCCACAAAGTTCGTCTTCAATGTACCCTTTACCGTACAGTACTGTTTCTTTTTCTCCGAGGATCATGCTCGTTTTCTGATTATTTACGTTCAGAATGATCGTCGTGATCTCCGGATGAAGTTTCCGAAGTGCCTTAACAAAGTTATTCTTGGATGGCAGGATTGGTGATCCCAGTACAAGCACTACCATCACCTGTCCACTGTGATGTCCGGTTCGCACCAGTACATGGCGAAACAAACCATAGCCAGTATCCTCATTATACGTTTTGATCTTAAAAGATTTCAAAAGATCACGAATATCACGGATGATCGCATCTGCACGTTTATCTTCAATCAGACATTCATCTACCGGTACAATAAAATGTGTTCCCTGCTGATAAATTCCGGAAATCACAGTACCATCCTTCCGATGTCCGAATACTGCATGTACTTTATTTCTATAATGGAACGGATTTTCCATTCCAATGATCTTCTCTGTATTGCAGTATGGCTTCAGAAGTTTATTTACCTGCTTCTGCTTCTGTTTCAACTGCTTCTCATATGGCATATCCAGAAGCTGACATCCACCACATTTTCCATGTACCGGACAAAGTGATTTCTCTGATTTTACAACAATTTTTTTCTCTGCCTTTTTTTTCCCGAAAGTGTTATATTTCTTAACTTCTGTTTTATCTGTTTTATATTTTTTCTCGTTCCTAAACTTCGGTTTCTGAACAAATTTTTTTCCTATTTTTTTCTCTGCCATTTATACTCCCTCTCCATCAAATTCCGGTATAAAACTTTCTTTTGCTGTTTCACCTTCCTGCATAAATCCATTCTTCAGTCCAAGTGAAATCGCATAATCAATCAATCGTTCATACTCTCTGTCCGTTACTTTTCTTGATAACTGCGGATCATCCTTCATCGCTGGCATCGGCGTATACTGATTCATCATACTGATATAGATCCTGTCACCATAAGTCTCATAGAGATATTTTAACACATTCTTTGCATCTTTTACATGGCCCGGTAATAACAACTGACGGACGATTACTCCTTTTTTCATCATACCACGACTGTCAAATTCTGTTTCCCCAACCTGTCGGACCATTTCACTCAGGGCTTCTTTTGCAATTTCCGGATAGTCCTGCGCATGAGAATATTTTTTTGCCAAAACTGCATCCATGTATTTGAAATCTGGGAGATAAATATCTACCAACCCGTCCAGCATTTTTAGAGTCTTCGCTTTTTCATAACCGCTGCTGTTGTACACAACCGGAATATGTAATCCCTGTTCTTTCGCCATTTCCAAAGCAACAGCAACTTGTGGTAAAAAATGACCTGCCGTTACCAGATTAATATTATTTGCCCCCTGCTCCTGCAATTGAAAAAAAAGTTCTACCAGGTGTTCCTGTGTAATCTTCTTTCCCCTCTGGCCCCTAGATATTCTTCTATTCTGACAGAAATTGCATCCCAGCGAACATCCGGAAAAAAATACAGCTCCTGATCCCTCTTTCCCAGAAATGCAGGGCTCCTCCCACATATGGAGAGCAGCCCTTGCAACCATGATCTCTGTATCTGTACCACAGAATCCCTTCTGACCGGCCATACGATCTGCACCACAGTTACGTGGGCAGAGTCGGCATTCTTTCATCCATGGTCTGATTTTATCTGTTACATCCATGCGGTTTTATCTCCTATAGTCCATAGTTTCCTTACATCGAAAATTCTTAAGTGTATCACATATCCTGAACTGTAAGGATACCATAAATTCCGTTCCTTTTCCACTTTCACTTCTGACTTAAATAAAAAATTCAGGTCCCGCCGAATTCCATTTGCCATCCGTTGACAAATATATCTTCTTATTTTATAATTATTTACATAATTGTACCGCGGATCTCCGTCCTGAGTATTTATATGCTTGGGATTTTTTTATGCAGCAAATTGCTCTGCAAAATTGCCGTCTTACCGTACTAAATTTGATCAAGGAGGTAATCTATTTGAGACAGATTTCAGGAAATAAATTACTGGTAAAAGCCTTAAAAGAAGAAGGTGTCACTACTTTATTTGGCTATCCAGGTGCATGTACCATTGATATCAGTGATGAATTATACAGACAGAGCGGGATCGATATCATCCTGCCAAGACACGAACAAGCTCTGGTGCATGAAGCTGATGCTTATGCAAGAACGACCGGTAAAGTCGGTGTCTGTCTTGTAACCAGCGGTCCCGGAGCTACCAACCTTGTTACCGGACTGGCTACTGCAAACTATGACAGTGTTCCCCTTGTATGTTTCACCGGACAGGTTGCAAGACATCTGATCGGAAATGATGCATTCCAGGAAGTAGATATCGTTGGTATCACACGAAGCATTACCAAATATGGTGTTACTGTCCGTAATCGTGAAGATCTCGGTCGCATTATCAAAGAAGCTTTTTATATTGCAAGAACCGGTCGTCCGGGTCCTGTCCTCATCGATCTTCCAAAAGATGTTATGGCAGAACTTGGCAGCGCCGAGTATCCAAAAACTGTAAATATCCGTGGCTACAAACCAAATACCAGTGTACATATGGGCCAGCTCAAAAAAGCCCTAAAGATGCTTCAAAAGGCAAAAAAGCCTCTGTTCCTGGCAGGTGGCGGTGTCAATATTGCAAATGCAAATGAAGTTTTTACTTCTGTAGTTGAAAAAACTCAGGTTCCTGTCGTAACTACAGTCATGGGCCGTGGCGCTATCTCTACGAAGCATCCTCTTTTTATCGGAAACCTCGGAATGCACGGTGCATATGCAGCAAATATGGCAGTTACCAACTGTGATCTGCTTTTCTCTATCGGTACACGTTTTAACGACCGTATCACAGGTAAACTTCATGAATTTGCTCCAAATGCACAGATTGTCCATATCGACATTGATACGGCTTCCATTTCCAGAAATATTCATGTAGATGTTCCGATTGTTGCCGATGCAAAAGAAGCCATCACTAAAATGGCCGAATATGTAACAGAATGCAATACGAAAAAATGGCGTACAGAAATTGACATATGGAAAAATGAACATCCACTTTCCATGAAAAATCGTCCTCTGATGGGACCTCTTGATATTTTCAATGAGATCAATAAACAATTCGACAAGGCAATCATCGTTACAGATGTCGGACAGCATCAGATGCTTACCTCCCAGTTCGTTGATATTACTGAAAACCGCAAGCTTATCATGTCCGGTGGACTTGGAACCATGGGCTATGGCCTTCCGGGTGCGATCGGTGCTCAGATTGGTAATCCGGGTGTTCCGGTTATTTCAATCTCTGGCGACGGTGGTATGCAGATGAATATTCAGGAACTGGCAACGGCAGTACTCGAAGAACTGCCGATCATCAATTGTATCTTTAATAATACTTATCTTGGAATGGTTCGTCAGTGGCAGAAACTTTTCTACGGAAAACGCTACTCCATGACCAATTTAAGATCCGGTGCACTGTCCCGTCGTACTAACGGGGAAGAATATCCGAAATATACTCCGGACTTTATTAAGCTTGCTGAAAGTTACGGTGCCAAAGGAATCCGTGTAACGAAACGTGAGGAAATCGCAGCAGCTTTTGAAGAAGCACGAAAGAGTACCAAAGTACCTACCGTGATTGAATTTATCATTGATCCAGAAGAAATGGTGTATCCAATGGTCAAGCCAGGTGGTACACTCGCTGATCTGATCATGGATTGTTAGGAGGAATCAAAAATGGATAAAGGTATGAAAACTAGATGGATCTCTCTTTACGTTGAAAACCAGGTCGGTGTTCTATCCAAAATTTCCGGTCTTTTTTCCGGAAAGTCCTATAATCTGGACAGTCTTACAGTAGGTACCACCGAGGATCCGACCGTATCAAGAATGACCATCGCTACTGTCAGTGATGACGAAACTTTTGAGCAGATAAAAAAGCAGCTCAACCGTATGGTAGAAGTCATTAAAGTTATTGATTTTACAGACGTTTTTGTTCGTATGAAAGAGATTCTTTATATCAAAGTCAAGAAATGTACTGCTGCCGATAAAGTAGAACTTTTTCAGATTGCAGAAACCTTCAAAGCCAGAGTCATTGATTATGGCAAAGACAGTCTTCTCCTTGAATTTGTTCAGACAGCAACCAAGAATGATGCAGTTATCAAACTGATCAAAGAAGAATTCAAAAATATAGAAGTGGTCCGTGGCGGAAGCGTAGGCATCGAATCCATCAGCATGATGGAACGCTGATGCCCTCTCTCCAACCATTTATTCAGTCGATCAGATCATTCTGAAATCTCGAAAGATGTTCATACGGAAGAATCAGACGGCCGCGGTACAATCCGCAGCCGTCATTGATCAGACTGTTATTAACCGCAGAAAACATATTCACATCCAGTTTGGACAATTCCAGTCCGAGAAGCTTCATTCCTCTCTCATAAGCTTCATCAAAATAAATGCATTCTCCTTTTGGAATTGCATCTCTTCTGGCTCTTTCACTTTCCTGTTTTTTCTCATATCCAAGATGATTGGCCGGTCCAATCTCTGCAATATCATCCATGGTTTTTGTACGAAGCTGAACTTCCATATAAGATCTGGAACTGTTATCATAAAACGTAATATGTAAAGACTGATATCCACCGGAATCTGTTCCATGGATATAGTCTCTGTAATAAGGTTTGACATCCTCGTTCAGAAGCGGTGAGCCGCTTTTTCTGACTCCATGTGCCGATTCTGCTGTAAATCCTCTTTCCTCAAGAAAACCTGGAAGAACATTTGCAATCTGATACAGATATTTTAATTCTTCTTGCTCACGGTCTGCTTCACTCTTCAGATGGCATCTCGGCATCGAAATCACAATACGATACGCAATAAAATCTCGAAAACAACTTAATCTGTTTTTTAAATCCGCCAGTGGTGGATATTCTCCATGCTCTGTATAATAATCATAAATATATTCCACTACATACCCGTTAAATTTCTCTTCTGCACGTATCAGGGATTTGATTCGTCCTTTAAATGTAAATGCAAGAAAAGGATATTCCCTGGACATATATTTATAAAATTCCCTGATCTGCTGAGACTGTGCAGTAAGGAAATCGTTATGTTCCAACAATTCTCTGATAAGGATCAGGAAATTACAGTGAATCATATCAACCTCATTATGTGTCTTTTTGGCCTCTGCTCTCAGATCATGAATATAATTGTGCAGGATACGAAGAATCGTATCACCTGAATAAAGGTAATCATTTAATGTAATCATAAACCATCACTCCTTTCTCAACATTGTATCAGAAACTCCTATATTATCAAGCATTATGTCACTAATATTCTTTTATTGACATCTCGTATGCCCCACAGTTAAAATAAAGGATAATCTCTCAGATATAAGAAAGGATTATTAACCCATGGATGGTCTGCAATTCGAACACCGCTGTGCAGAATTATTGAGATATCGAGGTTTCCATAAAGTTGCTGTCACTAAAGGCAGCGGTGATCAGGGTGTTGATATCCTCGCACAGAAAAATGGAATAAAATATGGAATCCAGTGTAAATATTATTCTTATCCTGTCGGCAATAAAGCAATTCAGGAAGCATATGCAGGTGCAGACTTCTATGACTGTGATGTCGCAATGGTCATGACCAATAGTACCTTCACGCGGCAGGCCAGAGAACTGGCTGACAAACTTGGCGTAGAGCTCTGGGAACACTGCTCTCCAAACGGAAGTTCATCTGTGATATCCAGACTCATGCGTATATTTAATCTTTTTTTCCTAACAATCGGACTCTGTATGTGTGCATCCGCCCGGCTTTTGAATTTCCCTGAAGGAACGATCCGTACCTATATGAATCTATTGATGCTGATCCTTGCTTCATTATCCGCCCTGCTTGGATGGAATCATTTTCTGCCATGTATCCTCTCTGGAATGCTGTACTTTGGAATTTTTCTCTGGACGATTCTCCCTCTGGTTCTGACTTCTGATTCCAATTGTTATGGAATACTGATGCTTCTGCCTGTTTTTATTACGATTGGACATGCGCTGTATGCAAGATTCCGCAATCAGGAACCTATCCCATAGCAGAGTTCCTGCATCAGTTCATGTACGGTTGTCATCTTTTGAATACGGTCTACATTCTCCCCGCAAAACACAAGGCCATTTTCCACATCGCCTCTGACTGCATCGATCAGTGCTTTTGTAATGCAATATGGCACTGATCGTGGCTCACATTTTTCCAGGCAGTTATAGCATTTTGTAATTGGCTTTCTTGCAATTTCAAGTTCCTTGATAAATTCATTGCGAAGAGCTCTTCCCGGCATACCTACCGGACTCTGGATAATTTGAATATCTTTCTTTTTCGCGTTTATATATGCATTTTTATAGGCATCTGATGCATCACATTCTTCTGTTGCCACAAATCTACTGGCAATCTGTACCCCATCTGCACCCAGTTCTGTCATATGATCAATATCTGCCCTGTCAAAGATTCCCCCAGCAACGATTACCGGAATCTTTGTTCCATATTTTTCTTCATAAGGTGCTTTACATGCAATGATTTCCCTGATTTCATGATCATAATCAAGAGTCTCCAGATTCTCCAGCTGATCCCGGGAAAATCCCAGATGTCCGCCTGCTTTTGGGCCCTCGATCACAATAAAATCTGCTGTCCGGTTATAACGATGTGCCCACATTTTCAAAATAAGCTGTGTCGCTCTTCTGGAAGAAACGATCGGTGCTATCTTTGTCTTATTGTTTCCCACCAGTTTTGGGAGATCCATTGGAAGTCCTGCTCCACTGATGATCACATCTGCACCTGCCCGGACCGCTTCCTGTACATGTTCTTTATAGTGTTTCAGTGCGACCATGATATTTACTCCAACCAGTCCTTTTCCCTCAGCTATTTCTTTTGCCCTGTGAATATGCTTTCTTATTGCAATACGATTGCATCCTGCCTGATCTTTTTCAAAGCCTTCTTCATCATATCCTATCTGAGCCGTCGAAATAATACCAATACCTCCCTCTGCCGCCACTGCTCCGGCAAGATTGCTTCGACTGACACCAACTCCCATACCTCCCTGTATGATTGGTTTCTCTACTGTCAATTCTCCTATTTTCAGTGGCTTTAACGTTTTTCTATCTGTATGCATTTGTATTTCCTCCTGTTATCCCGCATTTATTTTGATTATCAAACTATTTGATAGTATAAACCGTTTAATTATTCCTGTCAACGTATTCTTGATTCTTTTTCTTTATCATGTAGTTTTCATTACTACATTCTCTGTAAAAAAGAAAAGGGAAAGATCTCATCAGTCTTTCCCATTTGTCCCAAAAACTTTCTTCATATGTACATTCATAATATAAAAATACATAACAAGCAACAAACCGCCTGCCAGTACCCATGCTGCCGGACCTGCAAGACAAACCCCAGGATAACTTCGCATTTTACCAGCAATCACAGCCACTATTCCACGTCCGATCAACTCTGCAACACCTGCCATCATCGGAAGCAATCCATAGCCCAGGCCCTGAATTCCATTTCGATAGATATTAACCACAGCAAGAGGAATAAAAAAGATCCCAATACATTTCAGATAAATATCTACAGAACTCATGATCACCTTCACATCCTCAGAAACAAACAGATAGGTCATGAATTTTCCGACAGTCATAATAAACGTTGCAGCTACAATGGAATATACCACACCAACGATCGTACATGCTTTGAACCCTTCCCGGATTCGTTTCACAGAGCCAGCTCCCATATTCTGTGCTCCATATGTTGCCATCGTCGTTCCCATTGCAACATAGGCCTGGGTGACCACCTGTTCAATCTTACCTGCTGCCGTATACGCTGCCACCAGTGTAGATCCCAGAATATTCAATGAAGACTGTACCATCATAGTTCCAATTGCTGTGATTGAATACTGCAGTGCCATCGGAATCCCAATCCGAAGCTGATTGCTGTAAATCGTACCGCCCACCTGAAGGTCATCCCTTTTGATATGAAGTACCGGTACTTTTGCAATGATATACAACAGACAGAGTACACCGGATGTTCCCTGTGCGATCACCGTTGCCACTGCCGCACCTTTGGCTCCCATCTGAAATCCAATGATAAATACCAGATCAAGTACAATATTCAAAAGTGCACTGATAATCAGAAAATATAAAGGAAGTTTGCTGTTACCAAGTGCTCTCAGAATACTGGACAAAAGATTATAAAGCATCTGTGCAAGAATTCCTCCACTGACGATCATAATATATGCATATGCATCTGCAAAAATGTCAGATGGCGTATTCATAAGGATCAGAAGTGGCTTCATAAATACCATAAACAAAATCGTCAGTATTGTTCCTATCACAAACGAGAGAACACCTGCTCCGACAACCGTCTTACGCATTCCCTCCATATCACCTGCTCCAAACTTCTGAGCCGTAAGAACTGTAAACCCGGCGGTCATTCCAACTACAAATCCATAGATCAGAAACATGATCGTTCCGGTACTTCCAACCGCTGCCAGCGCCTTATTTCCCACAAACTTACCAACGATCACGGCATCTGCCATATTGTAAAACTGCTGAAACACATTTCCAAGAAAAATTGGAAATGTAAAACTCAGTATAATTTTCATAGGATTCCCAACAGTCATATCATTCTGTGCTGACTTCATTTTCATTCACTCTCACTCCGTTTAGCAGATTTGTCTTCTTTATCAGTTTTTTATATACTCGTTCTACAAACCATGGCTCTGTAGACTTTTCAAGTGCCTCTTCCTGTGTAAACCATGCCACACCACTATTTTCATCCTCTTTTATAGAAAGATGTTCCTCGGGATCAGCCTCCAGAAGGTAAGTAATATTCAGATGCAAATGACTGGATACATATTTGCCCTTTTTGATATGGCCATCCACAGTCAGTGATTCCAGAGAAAATATTTCTTCCAACACAGGATACACATGGGCAATACCGGCTTCTTCACGCACCTCTCGAATGGCAACAGCCAAAAGATCTGTTTCTCCATCCGCATGTCCGCCAAGCCATGACCAGGAATTATATATATTATGATATATCATAAGTACCTTACTTCTGTCTTTATTTACTACCCAGGCGGATGCTGTCATATGTGCCACCATATTTTCCCTAAAAAATGCATTTTTATTATTCCTGATCCAGTCAAGAATCAACACCTTATCCGCTTCTTCCTGTTCATTAAAAGGTCTGTATTTTTTTATCCGCTCTGTCAGTTCTTCACAAGTCATTATATCTATCTCCCTGATTCTATATATGCCACCTTGCTACTGTTCTTCCGGCCATACGAAATGTGCATTTCCGGCTTCAAGACCATCGATCAGAATATTCTGTCCGGTACAGAAACGATTGGTAACTGTCATAAAATATGCCCAGTCTGCCGCTTCCTCAACTGTCATCCAACGCTTCAGGGGGGTCTGTTCCATAATCTCATTCCACAGAACTTTATCCTCCATAACCGGTTTATTCAGTTCTGTCAGAACACCTCCAAAATCAAGACTGTTGCATGTTGCACCATATTTTGCGATACGGAGAGCAATGTTCTTTGTGTAAGAAAGGACCCCGCCTTTGCTTGCTACATATTCCGGAAATTCTGACCCGTTGTGTCCACTGGCCGATCCTATCATAAGTACTGCGCGAATCCCCGGGTGTATTCCGTATTTCTCAGTAATATCGATGGTTCCCTTTAAATTCACATCAATATCATTGTTATTCTGTACGCCTGCATTATTAATCACTATATCAAAAGGCCCTAACTCCGGATAATGCACCTTATCACGGATGTCCATGCAGATATGTCTGTAAGCAGTATGCTGAATAGCTGACTTATTACAGTCAATTCCAGTAACATGATGTCCTTCTCTTAGAAATTTATCTGCAATCCCTTTCCCTATTCCGGAACTTGTCCCTGTTATCAGTACTTTCATGCCCTAACCCTCCTGTATTTTCTGTCATCAAAATGCATAAAGCACCATGCATCATTCTCTTTTCAACAGTTGAAAATATTTTGCCATATCAGTTTATCAGAATCTATCGGAAATTAAAAGTCGATTTATCATAATACATGTTTTCAAAATAAAATTGCACAAAAAAACAGAATCCTCAAAATTTTCTTACTTCAGAGGATCCTGTTTTCTGACTGATCACATAAATGGAATCAGCGTTGCTTTCATCATTCAATTTTTCATTGTCTTCTTTTCCAAAGAATTTTAAACCTTTTACGTCACTGGCCACATCTTCTGCTGTTACTTCTTCAAAACCACTTGCCATCTCTTCGTACGCCTGATCCGGATTTTTAGTATGAAAAACGTGGACATAAAGTTGGCAAAGACCTTTATGAAGCCAAAAACACCACAAGAGCTCTATCCGTCGAACTTAAAATGGTCGCCAGATCGGCGACCATTTCTGTGTTTAAGGTTTAAATCAGATTCCATATGCACTGAGCATCTCAGCGATATCCGGCATCGGATCCTCTGGCATTGAACAGGTACCTCTCTTCACCTGAGCACCGTCTGTGATGATCATTGAGCTTAAGAACTTCCGTCCGATAGCCTCCAGCTGCTCATCTGAAGTATCTTCCGGTACAAGAATCGTAAGATTGCTGTTCCCCAGATTTGCCCAGTCATCTTCCATCACATCTGGATCAATTCCTTCCAAACAGATTGTTTCGATTGACGGCAGCATTGCAAATGCTCCCAGACTCATATGCTCAACTCCACCACGGATATGGATCTCTTTCAAAGACTCCATTCCTGCAAATGCACTTATATCAATATTTTTGGCATTCACACAGAGCCTTTCCATAGGAGTAACTCCAAAAGTCTGAATTCCAATCCGGTCTACCTGATTCTTACACCATACGGTCTCCAGATTCTTACAGAAGTTAAACAGATAGTTATCCATATGCAGTACTCCGTTTACAAACACCACTTTTTTCAGACCCTGGCATTCCGAGAACAAGCCCTTATTTGTAGTTTCCAGAGGTGCATAGCAGATCACTGTTTCCAGATCATGACAGTTCGTAAATGCACTGTCCTCAATTGATTTTAGTGTCTCCGGCAGGATCACGCAGCGCATCGGCACCCAGTCTCCTTCCTTCTGGTTTGTCTCCATATCTGAATGTACATAATCTCTGGTATTTTCAAATGCATTATAAGAAATATTTTCTACCGGCACTCCGCCAATCGTACGCGGAATAATAACATCCACGGCTGTTCCAACATATGCTGTGATCGTTCTGCTCTCTTCATCAAATTCAAAATTGTCTTCCGGCAGAGGTTCATATGGCATCTTCACCAGCATAGATTCCTCGCCAACTCTGCATATTCTGTCATACCAGGGATAATTCAGTGCTGCACTCCATTCAGCCACCTGTTCATCCGTCGCATCTGCACTGAGCCTGATATTACTCAGTTCAATCCCTTCAAGAGCCTCTCCATTAACTGGTATATTTGCAGGTATCACAAACTCACTCAGAGAAGTTCCGGCAAAAGCTCTTGAACCAATCTCAGTTATGCCCTCACCCATATTCAGTGAGGCAAGTGCTGATCCTTCAAAAAGTCTTGCAGGAATACTTCCTGCTGCCACAGTTGCTTCGGTAAGATTTGGACAGTCCGCAAAAGCTCCCTCCGGAAGCAATCCAACATCACATAAAATATTAACACTTGTCAGTCCACTGCAGCCCGCAAAAGCATTTTCTCCAATCTCCGTCACAGAAGCAGGGATTGTGATCTCCTTAAGCTGCGCACAGTTGCGGAAGGCTTCCGCTCCAATACTGGTGACAGAATCAAACAGGTCCACATGCTCCACAATACTGTCTGCAAAAGCTTCTTTTCCAACGTAAACGAATTCATCACTATGAGGCACCGCAAAGTAGGTTATCGTCTGATCGCCCTTCAATGCACCATCGGCGATTCCTACTACTCTTTTATCCTCCTCGCCTATTGTATAAGTATCATAGCTGCGCACCTTCGCGGCTTCTTCCTCGTATCCAGTTAAGTATAACTTACTCGGGTCATCCGGAAGCTCTTCAACAGAAAAGTATGCATGTTCAACCTCTGTATTCTGGTTTCGCCATACCCGGCACTCCAGTCCCCTTGCATCAACGAGCGCCTGTACATCCAGCATCTGCTGCTTGGTACATTTTTCGTTAAGATCTATGTCTCTCAGGTATTCACACTTATCAAAGGCGGTATCCGAAATTTCCGGCAGCTCCAATCCCTCCATATAAACATAAGTAATAGGAGAATTTCTAAAGCAATTATCCCCTATCTTCTCTAAACTTGCCGGAAGAAATACTCTTTGTAATCTCGAAGCCATTGAAAATGCACCTGGGCCGAGTTCCTTTACGCCTTCAGGAATGATCAGGTCTGTTTCTACTGAAAAATAGCTGAACGCTTCTTCTCCGATATATTCCAGACTATCCGGAAGATCCAGCCTGAATCCCCGATAAGATGAAAAACCTTTCTTATCAATAGTTTTCAGAGTAGACGGAAATTCCACATATTTTAATGTATCAGTGATACTAAAAGCATCTTCTCCAACATATTCCAGTCCCTCTGGAAGAGTTACATACCCTAAAAGAGGATCTTCCCATAAAGCTCTTTTACCAATTGCTTTTACCGGCACACCATCAATACTCTCCGGGATCGTCAGTCTGGTATTCATTCCATTATAACCTGTGATGCTTCCCGTTTCTGCATCAAACGTCAGATTCTCTGTATCCAGATAGTCTTCAGCTGAATAAAGTACAGCCGGCTTTCCACTTGGCTGAATGTTCAAATTTTTATTATTTTCTTCAAAAACCTTCTTGTACTCTTCTATCTGGTCATCCGGCACATAAATTACCACATCATCTGAAAGCATTACAAAAGCCTCTGGACCTATCAATGGGCATGCACCCTCAAACACGATTTTCTTCAGAGCATAGCAGCCGCTGACTGCATAGCTGTCTATAATACAGACCGATGCCGGTATGGTGAGTTCTGTCAGCGCATCATTACTGGAAATAGCATTCCACCCGATATTGATCAAATTTGAAGATAAAGTTATCTCCGACAGATTATTATCATAACTCAGCGCACCAACATCAAGTATCGTCACGCTATCCGGCACTACTACAGAAGTAAGCGTCTCTGAGCCAGCCAGTAATTGAGTTCCCAGTCTTTTAACCGGCACGCCCTCATCCATAGTGTCCGGCACCACTACATCCGTCTCTGTACCTGTGTACTCCTTCAATACAAAACGCTGGGCATCAAATTTCCAGACATCATCTGCTTTTACCGGTACAGCAGCTCCCGTCAGCATCAATATTGCGGTTAATCCTAATAGTATTTTACCTTTCATCCTGTTACCTCCTTTCACTTCTTGTATGGATTAATAGTTCTCCTAATACCAGAATATATAAAAAAGGAGGGGGTGTCACTATCAAAAAAGCCAGTAAAAACTGGTTTTACTGGCTTTGACTTAATTAAGCTTCCACTCAGTTCTCGTATAAAAAAGTTTAATTTTTTCAAATGTAAGATACCGTATTTTAGCTGTTACCTTCCGGCTTTCACATTCATATTTTTAATCATTTATTTATTTGGAATTATACTTCTGCTTTCTTCCAGTACGGTCTGTTCCCACTTCCGCATAGCCGCTACTTCCCTGTCTGTATGAAGCCAATGCTGCCCATTTTCCACAAAATTCAGTCGGCAATTATTTTCTTCCGAAAATTTTTTTACAATCTTATACGGGATCATTTCATCCTGAGTTCCATATAAAATATTTGTTTCTTTGCAGATCGACTTCACCGGATGTTCTCGCACCCAGCACAAATACTTCCAGGACAAAACCACTCCCGTTTCTGTTTTGATTTCCTGCCTCTCTTTTAACTGCTCTTCTGTCACCTGTGCCTGTAACATCATATTAGAAATCATATCTTCCATATCCTTTCCGCTTATATTCATTCTTGATACAGATTGGTCCCATCGTCATAATTGGGATATTTCTTCCATCATCCGCTTTGATACTCGTTCTCATAAACATGTTCTGACCGATCAGCTTGTCCTCTTTGCCATTTTCATTAAGAAACATCACAAAATCCAGTTCCGGAACAAATGCCGGATCATTTCTGAGCTGATGCAATACATAATGCTCAAGGCATCCTGGACGATACACATTCCAAAAGCTTTCTCTTACCAGATTTTCTACTTTCTGATATTCTTCCTTTTTCTCTAAACGAATCATAATATTACTTTTTTCCATTTCTTTTATATCCTCTCTTAAAAATAAAAACCGATAATCCTGATTTTTCAGTATCAGAATTAACGGCTCTGCGTCTTAAGCGTCTGGCTCTTATTTTACTGTTTCATTTCTTCTGCAATTTTGTCCAGCATCTGTTCAAACTGACTTTTTGCTTTATCTGCTGCTCCATCATACATGCTATAATAGAAAAACATATTTGCATAAAATTTAACTGCATTCTCCTCTGGATTCTTTATTTTCATATTTTTGAACAGATCCTTCACGTATTCTGCCGGTCCGGATACCAGATATTGCTGATATAAATTCTGCATCTCTTCACTGCGAAATTGCTCTATTGTCAGCATCTTCCGAAACGATGATGCAAAATCATCCTCTGTCCAGTATTCAAACATAGATTTGCTGTATCCTACAAAATCTTCTACTGATACGTTCTGATATTCTTCCGGCATTCTCTCAATACTTTCTTCTGGGACTTCATTCTGCCTGGCCTGTTCACTGTCCTGCTGCTCCATACGTTGTACAATACAGTCGAAAATATCTCTTTTACTTTTGTAATGACGGTACAATGCCCCTTTTGTCATATCAAGTTCTCCCGCTATCTGGCTAACGGAGACAGCCTCGTAGCCATCTCTGGCGAACAGATGCAGTGCCACAATTAATATTTCCTCTTTCCTATTACCCATGCACATTTCCTCCAAAATAAATAAACGACCGTTTACATCTTAATAATAGTAAACGCTCGTTTATTTATCAAGACTTTTCTTTTTGCTTATATTATCTCTTTTTATAAATCAGCAGCTCTGGATTTTCACCATCCTTCTCATATGTACATACCAGAATAAAATCCATACTTGCCAAAATACCGAAACACCTGTCTCCTCCAAATTCAGACCCCAGTTGATTACCCAGGTAGGTTTTCTGATCATCCAGGAATTTCACTTTTTGTCCATTAGGCAGAGTATATTCCAGATTCACATATTTCCCCACAAGTGCATTTAGCTTGTCTACCCTTGGAAGTCCGTCTATGTGCAGATCATTTATTTCGTTTATCAATTTCTTTTTAAACTCTTCAAACTGCCCATTGTCGCTAAGCTCATCATACCTTTTCCAGTAATCCAATTTTGGAAGCATTTCCTTCAAATAAGAACGTGCCTGTTCTTCTGTAAAGTTTTCATTTACCATATTCTTTACACACACATCAATCAGTTCATCCATATCATTATATGTGTACGTTCCATCTGCATAGCACCATTTACAATATTCCTCATTCAATGTACCATCTTTGTCACGTCCCAAGATAGAATCATCATCAATTGGCATTCCACAGCACTGGCAGATCAGCTTTCTAGGTTCTCCCAAAAGCGTATTGATTGAAACATCAAATTCTTTAGATAAGAGCTTAAGTGTATCAGTATTTGGAACTGTATCTCCATTTTCCCAACGTGATACTGCCTGCCTTGTAACCATGATTTTATCTGCCAGCTCGTCTTGTGACATTCCTCTTTCTGTACGAAGTTTCAAAATAATATTTTTTGTTTCCATAGTCGTCACCTCCATAACCATATCATATAGATAAATTCATGTTCTGAAAAGCAACCTGCTGTTGCCATACTCTAAACCTGACACACATTTTGCAGTAGATATATTTCCGCATAAAATAACCGAGCTTTTTCAGAAGTCTGGCATCAAATCCAAACCTCCGAAAAAAGCTCGGAAATAGGCCGCTTTCTGGCACTTATTTATCTTTCCTTGACAGCAGGCACACAGTCTCAACATGGCACGATACATCCTGATTGATGTCAGTTTTTGAGAACCGATCCAAACTAATATGGACTGTAACAAAATATCTCCGTTTGTTTGCGGAAACACATCAACATATTCTGTAACAAAAAAAGTATTGATACAATTCGCTATCCATATCACAGTCTGAACCTCGCCTGTTCACGGAAAAAGTTCAACTTTTTTATTCGTTTCTATTATTATAGTGATTCAAACATAAAAGTCAAATTTAACGAAGAACTGCCATCGCCTCCACCTCGTCTGTTCTTCGTACAGAGAACAGGTCAACAGCTATTTTTCGCCCCGACTGATGGCTCAACTTCCATGCACTCGACCTTGGAAAACTGAAAATTTTAATGGCAATACTGCTACTTCTTCACGTTCTCTTCCAGTTCCAGCATATACTTATCAAAATCAGACATGAACAGCCTATCCTGTATAACACGATATTTTTCAAATTCAGTTTCAGCTTTTGCTTTGGCAATCTCTGCTGTGATTTTGCCTGCATCCTGAAGAACCTCTCTGTCATCAGCCATCAAGAATAGATCCAAACGCTTTGACCAATCCTCCATCGTCATCGGAATATGACGTTCCGCACGATCCTCTGCCAAATCCAGATAAGCAGATACGATACGCTCTAATGAACGCATTTCCTTCTCTGAAAGATAATTCTTCGCAACGCTCACATCACTTTTTACGATCTTTCCTTCCGGTGCTGACGCCCATGTAGTTAATCCCATGTGTGGCTTATCTGCATCGGCTCGCTCGTAAATCAACTCCGCTGCTGTATGTCCGTGAACTGCATAGTGCATCTTGTTCTGCACTTTTGCAAAAAATTGCTTTGTTGTTTTCGCTGTTCGGTCATAATCAAGAGCTGTAGCATAGATATCTGTTATCTTCTGATAAAATCTACGCTCAGAGAGACGGATTTCTCGAATCTGCTCAAGCAAATGGTCGAAATATTCTACTGTGAGCACAGAGCCACCATTTTTCAGGCGTTCATCATCCATGACTCAACCTTTGATGGCGTAGTCCTTCACGATGCCATTGGCCCACTTACGAAACTGTACTGCTCGCTCATTATTAACCTTGAATCCAACCGCAATAATCATTTGAAGATTATATTGCTATGTTCATTTATCGTTGGCAAACCAACGTCATACAATGTGGCCATCATCTTCTGTGTCAGCCATATATTCCCATCCTCATAGCGCATCTCAATACTATCCTGCTGACCACCAACAGAGGCAACATAGGTCAGGTATTCTGCTGCACTGGAACGGATAGTTACTTCATCTTTTTTCTTTTTCAAATAGAAGGCCTCCTTCTTCGATAAATCACTCAATGCTGCTGCAGGGTCAAATGCAAGATTGATATACTGCTGTTCTAATTTCTGTTTCCATGTAGGTATGTCTGTCATGCGGATATCCTTAGTAACATTGAAAACAAAGTTTTTAATTGTGCTGTAATCTACAGAGCGGTAATTGAGACTGTTTCAAGTTTTGTGTAAACAGAAAAAACTGATATAAGATATGTCATTAGTTATCGAGGACGGAGCCCGTTTTGGGGACTCTGTCCTTGTTTGTATTATAATGCAATTTCCAGGCATGTCAAGCAGGCTGTCATCCGATGGAAATACAGTTTTTGATTTTGTGACTTTTCGGAGCTGGCGGTTAAATCCTTCGATGGTGTTGGTCGTATAGATCAGGCGTCGGACTGCTTCTGGATACTCCCGCCGGTGACGATTTTCACCAAATCCACATCTTTATTTTTTTAATAACTTTTTAGTTTTTGATGCTGTAAACTGAATAATCGGTCCTGAGATAATGATCGTTACGATTGTACATATGCCAAACTTTCCCCCCAGCAAAACTCCGGTAAGTACCATAACAATATCCAGTATCATCCGCACTGCTTTTACCTGCCAGCCGTTCTTTTCCGCAAGAGAAAAGGTTAATGCCTCGTAAGAACCACGTCCCAGTGAAGCTGCCGCATAAACTCCTGTTCCGACTGCAAAAAGCATGACTCCCAGCAACATAATCAGTGCATTCACCCACAAATGCGTACTGTACACATGTGCATTTGCAAACAAATCAACACAGAGGCTATACACAAGCTGATAAATAATCGTACCAATATGTATCTGTGATCTGTCATAGAAAAATGAGAATACGATCATAATTATGGCTACAATCAGAGATGCCATGCCTATACTTATATGAAATGTCCTTGAAATCCCCTGCCACAAAACAGCAAGGGTTGCCCCTCCAAATCCCGCATACAATGCAAGGGTAATGCCATATGCTGCTATGATCGAACCAATCACAATGATTATTATTTTTTTCGTCCATTCTGTTTTACTCATTGTTATAGCCTCCTTTTATTTTTATTTGAATTCTTACTACGCATTTTATCTTTATACTATAAATGAGCAAGTTCGTGATTTTGCATAAAAGAAAGACACCTTGAATTCGATTGTGTTGTATAATGAAAGTGACCAAACCAACATTTACAGCATTCACGAAAGAAGGTGTCTCCTGCAAATACTATACATCATTCAGCATTCATATACAACCAGTTTAAAAAATTAGATTTATGCAAATCGTATTCTAATCGAATGATCAATCATCTTATGAGTATCCTGATTATCATCTTTCTTTCTGGATACCATGGAAAAACCACGGATTTTGCCAAAAACAGTTCCTGCCATAGAACTACAATTGCCCATTTCCTCAACTCTGGAAAGTGGGATGAATCGTTGCTTTCAGATACATTAAAACGGCCTGTCATTGAGATTATTTATTCAGAAGCAGCCCTCACCGGAAAACCTGTTTTCTGTATTGTTGACGATACGATAGCTGCAAAGACAAAGCCTTCGTCACGGGCTCTGCATCCGATTGAAGATGCGTATTTTCATCAATCTCATTTGAAAGGCAAACAGGACTATGGGCATCAGGCAGTTTCGGTTATGCTTTCCTGTAACGGCATTGTTTTGAATTATGCTTTTGTGCTGTATAACAAGGCAATTTCTAAAATCGACATTGTCAGCGAATTGGCTGCCGAATTATCCGTGACACATAAAAACTTTGATCTTGTGACAGTTAAAGGCAGAAACTCTTCCTTAACCCCGACCATGAGCACACTACCCGCCTGACTGAATTTTATGGCATTGTCCATAATATTCGACAGAATCCTTCAAATCTCCGCTCTGTAGTTTATTCATACCCAGCACATCATTTACCAGAGACACCAGATATTTCAGGGATTCCATTACCTTTTCTCTGATCTTCTGCTGCATCTGTGGATCATCTGCGTACTGATTTCCCATATTTACCATACCGATAATACCGTTCAGTGGTGTACGGATATCATGACTCATCGTTGCCAGAAACCTTGTTTTCATTTCGGCTTCCCGCTTTGCTGCTTCCGCAGCAAAGTTAAGATCCTCTTCACGTCTCTTGGAATCGCTGATACTACGGACCGTACATAAAACATGGATTACATTTCCAGACTCATCCCTTTTTTACAGTAAAAATTTTTCCATGCACCTGGAAGGCTCCTGATTGCCTGATTTCCATTTCCCTCTTCTACCTTGTGGGTTTTATGATGTTCCAGGCACCTAATCCAGATTCTTTTGTAACGTATCGATCAATTCTTCAATAATTATTGGCTTGGATAAGAATCCATCCATACCGCATTCCAGAACTTTCTTTCTGTCCTCATCAAAAGCATTAGCAGTCATGGCAAGAATGGTAATTCCCGACAGTGCCGGATCAGTAAGCGCACGGATCTGCTTGGTAGCCTCATATCCATTCATTACAGGCATCTGCACATCCATCAGTACCAGATCATAATCCCCTGGTATTGAATTTTTAATTTTCTCCACTGCCTCTGCTCCATTTTCTGCTGTATCAACCAGGAATCCATATTCTTTCAGAATTTCCACTGCAATTTCACTGTTCAGTTCATTATCTTCCACAAGAAGTATACGCCTGCCTCTGAAATCTAAATCTGCTGCCGGAAGAATCTTATCCTCTGCCTGGGCCTGTTTCTGACCGATGGCAGCCATCAGAGTCTCTCTGATATCTGACATAAACAGAGGTTTCGCGCAGAATGCAGTCACTCCTGCAGTTCTGGCTTCTGTTTCGATATCTGACCAGTCGTATGCCGTCAGAATAATGATCGGCGTATTGTCATCAAGACTGCGGATCTGACGTGTAACTTCAATTCCATTCATATCCGGCAGACGCCAATCAATGATATAAGCATGAAATGCATCCCCCAGCTCCATTGACTGTCGTGCACGGAGAACAGCCTCTTTACCCGAGACTGTCCATTCCGAACGCATTCCAACCTTTACAAGCATCTTTGTTACACTGTCACAGGTGTTAAAGTCATCGTCTACAACCAATGCCTTAAGACCCTCTAGTTCCGAAATCTTCTCTATGCGATGATGCTCAGGCTGAGTCCGAAATGGCAGACGGACTATAAACTCGGTGCCTTTGTCCTGCTCTGTCTGAACCTCAATAGTACCGCCCATCATATCCACGATGTTCTTGGTAATGGCCATTCCAAGTCCCGTACCCTGAGTCCTGCTGACTGTAGAAGTCCGCTCCCGCTCAAAAGGAGAAAAGATCTTCTGTACAAATTCCTGACTCATTCCAATTCCGTTATCCTTTACCCGAAATTCATACAGTTCGCTGCCTTTTACTTTTCCCGGGTACTGTCTGAGACGGACAGAAACGGTTCCGCCTGCCGGAGTAAACTTAACCGCATTTGACAAAAGATTCAGCAGTATCTGGTTCAGCCGCAGTTTGTCACAATAGACATCCTCATTCGTAACATCCATGGCATCCATATAAAGCTCCAGCTGCTTCGCATGAATCTGTCCACTGATGATCGTCTTCAGATCATGAAGCACATCCGACAGACAGACTTCTGTTTCTTCCAGATGGATCTTTCCGCTCTCAATCCGGCTCATATCCAATATATCATTGATCAGTGAAAGCAGATGCTTACTGGAAGAAAGAATTTTGCCCAAATAATCCTGAACCCTTTTTTTGTCATCAATATTACTTGCAGCCAATGTTGTAAATCCAATAATCGCATTCATTGGTGTCCGGATATCATGAGACATATTGGAAAGAAAAATACTCTTCGCCCTATTTGCAGTCTCTGCCGCATGGACTGCCTCAGAAAGAGCCTGGTTCATTTTCCGGTCAGAGGTACGGTCTGACATAACCAGAATATATTTCTTTTCCCCGTTTACCTCACTTCCCATTGCAATATTATGAAACCAGCGCCTTTCCCCTGTCTTCCGATGTATAAATTCACAATCCCACTCCTGCTGTTCATGAACCGGAATTTCTTTCAGATGATTCTTCTGCGAGTCTTCAGAATCTGCAGGGTGCAGTTTTCTTAAAACACGAATATCCTTGCGAATCTGTTCTACTGTAATACCCAGCAGTTTTTCCGCATTAGGGCTGACGTAATCCGTCTGATATGTTTGGGCATCCAGCATCAGGAAAACGTCATCCACATTCATTGAAAGCTTTTGAAACAGCTCATCACGGTACCGGATCTCCACATCCTTTCTTCTGAGATTTTTCCTGTTTTTCTGGATAATAAGACTGATAAAAAAGGCAGCAATGCAAAGTACAACAGCTCCAACAAGAAGCATCGTGGTAAACTGCAGATTGTTCATACTGGCATTGACAATATCAGCCTGGACAAGTCCCAGAAACATCCAGTCCTGAATATCCGATTTTTCATAGACCAGATAATAATTTCTTCCATCCAGATTCAGCAACATCGCATCAGTACGTCCCGCTTTAAACTTCTCCAAAAGGACATTGATCTCTTTTTCAGACATATCAGAATACCTACTCAGAAAACCGAAGAAATTATACACGTTCCCCCATAACTCGGAAGAATGATCAATCACAACACGACCATCCGGATGAATAATAAAACTCTGGGCATTTCCATCAAAAGCAGAAATATCCAGTACATCTACGATATCAGAATTTTCATAAGCAATGGCAATCGCATCATATTCAAATCCCTGATAAATTCCATGCGCCTTAGGTGTGGCAAAAACAAGCAGCTGGGATTTTCCGGGAACTGCTGCATTCGCTATCACATCATTTCCCTGCCGGATATCCTCTTCAATATTTTCCTGTAATCCAAGATACCCGGTTTCACCTGTCGCCATCTTGTAGTCACCGTCAGATGATAGAAAAAAGAATTCCAAAAAGCCTGCATCTTCCTGCGCTTTCTTTATATAATCACGGATCTCGTCTTCACCGGAAATATTCTGCAGATTCTCGCCCCAAATATGGAGGTAAGTCAGGTTCTTATTTGTCAGTTCTCTCAGCATCTGATCAGACTGATGAAGAACTTCCGTCAGATGAGAAACACTTTCCTCGTAAATAGATTTCGACATAAACTTATAATATCGGAAAACAGCCAGAACAACTCCTATAAAGAGAAGAAGAAAAGCAACTATTCTTAATCCTTTTTTCCTGACAGGTTTCTTTCTATTTCTATTATAATTCTTAACATCCATTTTTCTCACCTCAGGGTTATGTAATCTTCAGGTTCTGCAAGAACGGCATTACCACCTGAAACATATGCTGTCCAGGTATCTTTCACAGATGTAGCTCCTCCATCAAATATCATATTTTCATCTACAGGATAAGTTTCCATATGCTGCGGTGTGGCAAGACAGGTCACCGTGAAAGTATCCTCATCCCGAACTGCCTTTCCATCCTTTGTAACTTTACTTAATGTATAGCCATCTTCCGTTTCATTAATTTCCACAGAAATACCACTAACCACTGGCAAAGAGCCACGGTTAAACGGAATAAATCCTCCCTCATAGCCTTCTACAAAGTTTTTGATTATTTCTTTCAGCTCGGCCCCACTCATCTTGCTGCTGTAAGCCGCCAGACCATTTGGCATGATCATGTCACCTGCCATTTTTTCTGTGTAACCGGCTTTCAGCACATTTCCCGTAAAGCTGTTTCCGGTTGCGATCAGCACATCTGACCCATAGATGCCACGTAGCGTGTTTGCCATAACAGAATATGCTGCATTTCCTCCACTGCTGTGGAAACGGTTGGAATACGACTTCTGTGAATCCAGCACGATATCCTCAGAAGCAGTTTCTTCCTCAAGAAGCTGAGAATTAAATGACTGGTATGCCTGCCCTGCATCGTATTCTCCTGAGATCATTTTGGAAACCACATCCTTGGAAACAGAGAAAAAGTCACTTGACGCAATACGGATATACATATGGTTTTCTTCGATCACAGGTTTTATATCTTTCAGATATTCCGTAAGCTGCATATCCACATCCTGACTGTAGCTTAACAGATCCTGTCCATCACTAATGATCC
>ENA-OQID01000434-OQID01000434.1-human-gut-metagenome-genome-assembly--contig:-NODE-434-length-23019-cov-3.909990_pt1 | contig 23019 bp, 19 predicted proteins | sample MGYA00242567_ERZ504727 | MGnify/ENA primary metagenome ERZ504727 (study PRJEB26092, sample SAMD00036215) | human gut metagenome | host: Homo sapiens | study: EMG produced TPA metagenomics assembly of...
GTAAGACATAAATCTAAAGCTTTTAATGTCTTTATGATGCTGCTGTTTGTTGCCTGCCTGTTCGTTATCGGCAAGCAGGAGTATTCTATTTATCAGATTAAACAGGAGCAGGATGCTACACAGCAACGTATTGCTGCTTTAAAAAAACAGAAGACTGAGCTGGAGGCAGAGCGTAAACGTCTGGATGACCCGCGTTATATTGAAAAGCTCGCCCGTGAGGATTACAACATGGTGGGTAAAGACGAGGTGCCGCTGTTTATAGTTGATGAGAAAAAATAAGGCAGAACAAGAAATGATAGCTTTTGTTCTGCTTTTTTTATTGACACCATGAAAAATTAAAGAGTATAATACAAGAGTATTAAGAAATTTTAAGGGGGATTTTTTTCTCGATGTCACTTGAAGTAGGTGCAATTGTAGAGGGTGAAGTTACAGGTATCACCAATTTTGGCGCATTTGTCCAACTGCCTGAGGGCAAGGTTGGCCTGATTCACATTTCTGAGGTTTCTAATGTTTATGTAAAAGACGTGCATGACTTTTTAAAGGAGCACGACAAGGTTAAGGTTAAGGTATTATCTGTAGATGATCGCGGCAAAATTGGTCTGTCTATTAAACAGCTCACACCGCCGCCGGCTCCGCAACCGAGACCGCAGCGTCCGCAAAATGATAACTGCGAGCGCCGCAACAATAATGGTATGCGTCCGCAAGGCGACAATCGTGAACGCCGTGGCGGTATGCGCCCGCAAAGCGCAAGACCTATGGCTCCCGTTTCCTTTGAGGATAAATTATCTAAATTCCTGAAAGACAGCGATGACCGTATGCTGGATTTAAAACGTAATACTGAGTCCAAACGCGGTGGTCGTGGTGCCAGACGTGATAAATAAGCAAGCTGGTAATTAATGAAATGGCACTCCTGAGAGTGCCTTTTCTTTTATAGCATAGAAAAATGCGATATGACACGTTTAAACCGCTGCTGAAGGAGATATGCTATGAGGCAGATTGCACCTGCAGTCTATAAGCTGCGCAAAACAATTAAAAATTTGCTGCAGCCCGAGGCTCATTATCTGTTGGCTGTTAGCGGTGGTGCCGATTCTCTGGCTTTGGCACATGCCTGTGCTGCCTTGGCAGCGCAAGGCTGGGGAAGCTACAGCGTCTGTCACGTTGAGCACGGACTTCGTGGCGAAGAGGCTCTGCGCGACATGCAGGCTGTGCAGCGTGCCTGCAAGGATTGGGGACTGCCCTGCTTTACAGAGCATGTGCAGGCTGCATCCTATGCGGCACAGAACCGGCTTTCTACCGAAGATGCTGCGCGCCGCCTGCGTTATGCGGCGCTTAGGCGCATAGCGGAGCAGCAGGGCGCTGCGGCGATTGTTACGGCGCATCACGAGGGTGATCAGGCTGAAACGCTGCTCTTAAGGCTGTTGCGCGGCGCAGGGCTTCAAGGACTTGCCGGAATGCGGGCGCAGCAGGACGATATCATCAGACCGCTGCTTACGTTGCCGAAAAGCCTGCTGGAGGAATACTGCAGCGCCGAAGGCATTGCAGTCTGCTATGACAGCACCAACGCTGATACGGCGTATACGCGCAATCGTGTACGTCTGGAGCTTGTGCCGTATCTGGAGCGCAGCTTCAACCACAATGTGGTGCCGACTTTGGCGCGTACTGCCGCCTTGTTGGCGCAGGATGCGGAATGTCTGGAGCAAATGGCTGACGATGCTTACAGGCAGCTGGTGCGCAGGCAGGAGAATGCTGTCAGTTTGCCGGTGACGCAGCTTACGGCGCTGCACAGTGCCGTAAGGCTGAGAGTATTGCGACGCGCGTATTTCGAGCTGGGCGGTGAGGAGCTGTCCTTCGAGCGTAGTCAGGCTATTGATTCCTTGCTGATTAGGCGCAGCGGCGGCAAGTTTATCCAGTTGCCGCAGGGAATAAACGTAGTCTACAAAAATAAACAGCTTATTTTTGTTAAAATAATATAAAGTATAAGGAGAATGAAAAAATGCATGACGATATTAAGACAGTTTTGCTGACTAAAGAAGAAATTGATGCCCGCGTACAGGAAATGGGCAAGCAGATTGCTGCCGATTATGCAGGCAAGGAGCTTGTTGTCATTGTGCTGCTGAAGGGTGCTGCCTGGTTCGCTACCGACCTGACTCGCGCTATTGATATGCCGCTGCGCGTAGACTTCATGGTTGCTTCTTCCTATGGCAACGGAACCAGCACCAGCGGTAGTGTTAAGGTTAAGCTGGATGTCAGCGAAGATATCAAGGGTAAGGACGTGCTGGTAATCGATGATATCATTGACAGCGGCGTTACCTTTGCCTCTATCACCGATATGCTGCGTCACTACAAGCCCGCAACTCTGAAAACCGCTGCTCTGTGCGACAAGGCCGAGCGTCGTGTAAACGGTCTGGAGGCTGATTATGTAGGTTTTAAAATTCCTGACGAATTCGTTGTCGGTTACGGTCTGGACTATGCAGGCGATTACCGCAATCTGCCGTTTATCGGTATCCTGAAGCCTGCTGTATACGCACGCAAATAAAAGCCTGTAAATTGCATAAAACAGTTGCTAGTTTTTCCTATCTATAATATAATAAAATATTATGAGCTAAGTGGAAGGAGGCTACGTGCTTGAATAAATTTTTTAAGAACGTACTTTTTTATCTGCTGATTATCATGGTAATTATCTGGATGTTTGACCTTTACGGTGAAAAGAATTCTAAGCCTGCCGATATAAGCTATACCAGCTTTATGCAGCATGTACAGCAGGACGAAATTAAACAGGTAACTATTGTTGATAATGTTATCAGCGGTAAATTAAAGGATGGCAAGGAATTTTCTACCGTTGCGCCTAATGACAGCAAGCTGGTAGAAAAGCTGGAAGCAAAGAAAGTAGACATTAAGGCAGAGCTGCCGCCGCAGCCACCTTGGTGGATGAGCATTCTCAGCTCTATTTTGCCGATGCTGATTATCGTAGGCCTGTGGTTCATGCTGATGAATCAGGGCGGTGCCGGTGGCGGCAAGGTGATGAACTTTGGCAAGAGCCGTGCGCGTCGCTACGATGAGGAAAAACTGAAGATAACCTTTAAGGATGTTGCCGGTGCTGAAGAAGCCAAGCAGGAGCTGGAAGAGGTTGTTGAATTCCTGAAGCATCCGCAGAAGTATAATGACTTGGGAGCTAAGATTCCTAAAGGTGTTTTGCTCTATGGCCCTCCGGGTACAGGCAAAACCTTGTTGGCGAAGGCAGTTGCCGGTGAAGCAGGAGTTCCGTTCTTCAGTATTTCCGGTTCTGACTTTGTAGAAATGTTTGTCGGTGTCGGCGCTTCGCGTGTACGCGACCTGTTCGACCAGGCAAAGAAAAGTGCACCCTGCATCGTATTTATCGATGAGATTGATGCCGTAGGCCGTCAGCGCGGCGCAGGTCTTGGCGGTGGGCATGACGAGCGTGAGCAGACTCTGAACCAATTATTGGTTGAGATGGACGGTTTCAGTGCTAACGAAGGCATTATTATGATTGCCGCAACCAACCGTCCAGATATTCTGGACCCGGCGCTGCTGCGTCCCGGCCGTTTCGACCGCCAAATTGTAGTAGACCGTCCTGATATCAAGGGACGTACCGAAATACTGAAGGTACATGTTAAGGGCAAGCCGATGGGACCGGATGTAAATCTGGACGTAATCGCTCAGCGTACACCCGGCTTTACCGGTGCCGATTTATCCAACCTGGTTAATGAAGCAGCGCTGCTGACTGCCCGTAAGGACAAGAAGGCTATCAATATGCCGGAAATGGAAGAGGCTGCCGAGCGTGTTATCATGGGACCGGAGCGCAAGAGCCGTGTCATCAGCGATAAGGAAAAACGCCTGACTGCTTACCATGAAGGTGGTCATACCATCGTTGGTATGCTGCTTGAGCATACTGATCCTGTACATAAGGTTACTATCATTCCGCGTGGCCGTGCTGGTGGTTATACCCTGAGCCTGCCTAAGGAAGATAAGTATTATGCAACCCGCAGCGAAATGCTCGATGAGCTGAAGGTGCTGTTGGGTGGCCGTGTTGCTGAAGCTCTGGTACTGAAGGAAATCTCCAGCGGTGCCAGCAATGATCTGCAGCGTGCAACTCAACTGGCACGCCAGATGATTTGCGAATACGGTATGAGCGAAAACATCGGACCTGTAACCTTTGGTCATCGTCAGGATCAGGTATTCCTGGGCCGCGACATTGCCCGCGACAAGGATTACAGTGAAGAAGTGGCAGCCGAAATTGATAAAGAGGTACGATCCTTTATGGAAGATGCCTATGCTGCTACTGAAAAGCTGCTGTCTGACAATATTGACAAGCTGCATGTGATTGCTAAAGCTCTGATGGAGAAGGAAACTCTGGAAGAGGAAGAAATCAACCAGCTGGTAAAATACGGTCATATCCTTACCGCAGAAGAAAAGCTGCAATTAGTACAACAATCTGTTGTGGATGAGGAAATAGCTGCTGCTCCCGTTGCCGACGCTGACGTAAATGCTGAAGTGCCTGCTGCCGAAGCAGATGTACCGAAATCCGCTGCGAATGCAGACGAAGAAGCACCAAAAGAATAAAAGCAAAAAAATAACGCTCGCGTTCGAAAGAACGTGGGCGTTTTTTTGCGTTTAGTTAAAGTTTCGGAAAAACTCCAAAAACCCCTCCGCTGCAGGCGATAATTTATGCTCCTTACTCCAATACAACGTCTGATCAAAATGCAGCTTCTCATCAACAAGCTGCTGTCGCACCATCTCCTGCGGCACAGCATCACCCTCCAACGCCGCAACAACCGCAACTCCCAGTCCGCTTGTCGCAAAGGTAAGCGCACTCTCCGCCGTAGTGGCAATAAAGGCAACATTAGGCTTAACAGCATAATCCTTAAACACATTGCGCAAAAGCGCATAGCTGCCATAATTACAGCACAAGGGCACACCTGCCAAATCCTCCGGCGAAAGCATACTTTTATTTGCCCACGGAACCGCAAATCCGGCATTATAGAAAGCATAAAAATTCTCCCGCTGCACCTTGATAGTAGCAAAATTATGCGCTGCAGGCAGCGGCGCATTGGCAAAGGCAAAATCAATGCTGCCTGCCTCCAGCTGCTGCTGCTGCTGCTCTACCGTAGCATCGTGAAACTGATAACTGATACCGGGATTTTCCTTGGCAAAGGGAATAAGATAGCTGCGCAGGAAGTAGTCGGTGCGCACATGTGACACGCTGAAGCGCAGCGTACCTGCGGCACGCCTGCCGAAGGCCTGCATACGCAGACTGATATCATCTTCCGTATTGCACAGCTGACGCGCCTGCTGCAAAAAGGTTTCGCCTGCTTCCGTCAGTTCAATGTGGCGCTTACCGCGCTGCATTTTGAAAAGCTGCACGCCGTAGTTTCTTTCGATAGCCTTCATCTGCGCGCTGAGCGCCGGCTGTACGATGCCCAGACGTTTCGCTGCGGCGCTGAGATTACCTGTTTCGGCAACAGTGATAAAGTTTCTGTAAAAAGCAAAATCCATAGCAGTATCTCCTTAAAATATCAAAGAATATGATTATAATAATCAAAATAAAGTCTTTTACTTAATTATAGAACGGGAGTAGAATTAAGTAAACGCAAAAATAGAAGGAAAACTTCTATTGAACTCGGAGAGGAAGCTGTTATTTATGAAAAAACACCGTTCGTTGAATGTTATCTCAGGTCCCTTACTTTTTCTTGTCGTCCTGCTTGTATTGGCGCCTATAATTGAATTTAAGCAGGCGGCCGCTATTGCCACGATTTTCTGGATGGGCCTTTGGTGGGTGCTGCGTCCGGTAAATATCGCCGTAACCTCGCTGCTGCCGATTCCGCTGAACGCTATCTTCGGCATGGTGCCGATGGAGGGGATTATCAGCAAATACTTTTCGGAAATCGTCGTGCTGCTGGTCGGCAGTGATCTTATCAGCCTGGTGTGGGAAAAAACACATCTTGATAAGCGTCTGGCGATTAAAAGCCTTTGCGGATTGGGAACATCGATGCGCGAGCAGATTTGCGTCTGGCTGGTGGCTTCAACGTTGCTGTCTATCTTTCTGCCAAACGTCGTCGTTGTTATGATTCTTTTGCCGGTAGCTGTAAGCATGTTGCGCTTTTTGGGACAGCAGCAGATTACCGATAATCCCGTAGCAACACCAATTCTGTTGGCTATCGTCTGGGGCGCAGGCTTCGGCGGCTTCGGCTCACCCTTAGGCAGCAGCTCCAACCTGGTAGCAATCAGCTATCTGGAAAAGCTTACGGGACATGAATTCATGTATGTGGATTGGCTTATCCGCTTTCTGCCGCTGCTGTTCATCATCATGTTGCTGATTATGGCTTATCTGCTGCATCTGCCGCTGCCTGTTAAACGTCTTGACGGCGGCAAGGAATATTTCCGTGCTGCCTATGATAAGCTCGGGCCGATGAGCCGCGGTGAAAAGTTAGGATTGTGGCTTTTTATTCTCGCAACAGGTTTGGCCTTCGTCCGTCCGCTTTACGTGCAGTATTTGCCGCTGATGAAGCCTGCGTATGTTTTCTTCACCTTCGGTATGCTCACCTTTATGTTGCGCAACGAAACAGGTCAGCTGCTTCTGACCTGGCGTGAGGCTGAAAAGGGCATCATGTGGGGGATGATTTTCCTTTTTTCCGGCGGTCTGGCGTTGGGACAGCTGATTACGAAAACCGGTGCGGCAACGCAGATTGCTAAGGTAATTACGCTGCTGCCGTTAAGCGGAGGTTGGGAAACGATGTTCAGCCTGACGCTGTTTGCCACATTCCTGACGGAAATAAGCAGTAATACTGCGGCGGCTTCTATCTCAATTCCGGTAGTACAAAGCATTTCGCAGCAGCTGGGGGTGAACCCCATTCCTTATATCCTGACCTCGATTGTTGCCGTTAACTGTGCTTTTATTCTGCCGGTCAGCACACGTGCCGTAGGTGTAACCTACGGTTTGAACCCTGATGATTTACTGAAAAACGGCCTCAAGCTTTCAATAATCTGCATGCTGCTCGTAAGTGCGCTTGGCTGTATCTGCATGCATTGCTGGAGTCTTTTCAATCATCTTTAGAGTAGCCTTCTTTGTTTACTCCCTTGTCATTGTTGGGATGGCGGTGGAGTATTTTTGTAGAGAATTGTGAAGAAGTACGCTTGAAAATGATGCAAAACAGCGGAAAAAAGAGGAAAATAGATTTTTTTTGTAAAATCGCTGATTTTAGTGCATTTTTTGCTATACAAACACGGTTTTTTGTAGTAAAATCATATCACAAGAATTTTGGCGGAACGGAAGGTTCCACACATATGCTCAAGAAAGGTTGTGTTATTAAGGTAATGAACGAGCAATCCATGAATAGAAGTTTAAAGAACAGACACTTACAGATGATTTCTTTAGGTGGCATTATCGGCAGCTGTTATTTTTTAGGTGCCGGATATGCGATTGAGCAGGCCGGACCTGCTATTATTCTTTCTTATCTTTTTGGCGGTGCAATCGTCTTATGCGTTATGCTGTGCCTGGCGGAGCTGGCTGTAGCTAAGCCTATTTCCGGTTCCTTTGTTACCTACGCACGTGAGAATATATCCTCAACCTGGGCTTGTGGCGTTGGCTGGGCCTATTGGCTGAACTGGATGGCTTACGTGCCGTCTGAAATGATTGCTGCGGGTATCATTATGAATAATTTTGTACCTGCCGTCAGTCAACTGTGGTGGGCAATTCTTTTTGGCCTGCTAGTGACTGTAATTAACCTTTTTCATGTTGATAATTTCGGTGAAAGCGAATTTTGGCTTTCCATTATCAAAATTGCTGCCCTTGTGGGTTTCTGCGGCGTTGCCGGTTTAATAGTCTGCGGTCTTGTTGGTGACCAGGGCTATTTAGGTGCTAAGGTGCTGCTGGGCCAAGGCGGCTTTGCTCCTCAGGGATATTGGCCGATTGTGCTGACCATGGTTATTATTCTGGTTAACTTCCAAGGTACCGAAATCATCGGTCTGGCTGCGGGCGAATGCAAGGATCCTGCTAAAAGCATTCCTATTGCGGTTCGTAATGTTTCCTGGCGTGTCATTGCTTTATATATCATTCCTATTACATTATTGCTGTCCATTATGCCGTGGGATAAGGCCAGCCTGAAGGAGAGCGTGTTTGCCGCTGCTTTGGCGGAATACGGCTTTGAAGGCTTAGCTTCTGCGATTGCCTTTGTAGTGCTGGTTGCAGGTGTTTCCTGCGCTAACTCCGGACTGTATGGCGGTGCTCGTGCGCTGCATGCACTGGCTCGTATGGATATGGCTCCGGCGTTTTTGGGCAAGCTCAATAAAAACGGTATGCCGCAGAATTCCATTATCGTTTCTGTATGTGCCTGCTGGGCAGTTATCGTTTTCTACACCTTTAATCCCGATTCTACACTGTATACTTATTTGCTGGCAGTATCCGGCTTTACCGGAGCGATGGCTTGGATTTCCATTTGCTGGAGCCAATATAAATTCCGCCGCCGTCTGATTGCCGAAGGCAAGGAGGATACTCTGAAGTATAAAACACCGTTCTTCCCGTATGTTACGCATTTCGGTATCTGGTCGCAGGTTTTCTGCCTGGCAGTAATTGCTTTGACACCGGATTTACGCCAGACGCTGTACGCTGGCGTACCGATGCTGGTGGTGCCGATGCTGTGCTATCGTTGGCGTAAGCATCAAAAGAGTTTACTCCAGACTAAAACTCAGGTAGCAATGGCCCATAAATCTTAAAAGTATATGGAGGTTGCCGCAGATGCGGCAGCCTCTTTTTATGTAATGCACGAAAATATAAGAATATAGCAGAGCCTTTTGAGTATAATGCCGGAAGGTGTTATAATAGTTGTTAAAAGGAGAATGGTTATGCAATTAGTAGTAGATAAAATCGCCAAAGCATTTGGCATTCATGAAATATTTAAAGACGTCAGCTTCATGGTGGAGCAAGGCGAGCACGTTGGCCTTGTCGGCGTCAACGGCAGCGGCAAGACTACGCTGCTGCGTTGCCTGCTGCAGCCTGAATGGGTTGACAGCGGTGCGGTAAAATTTGAACCCGGTATCAGCGTGGGCTATGTACAGCAGGGCTTTACCGATATCAGAGGTACTATCTGGCAGTTTATGCAGACAGCCTGTCCGGAAATCGGCAGCCTGCGCCAAAAGCTGGCACAGCTTGAGGCTGATTCCGGCAAGCTGCAGGGCGAAAAGCTGGACAGCTGCCTGGAGGAGTACGGACGCGTACTTAAGCGCTACGAATTTATTGACGGCTATAATTACGAAAACCGCATTAAGCGTGTGCTTATCGGGTTGGGCTATACCGAGGATTGGTGGCAGCATGATGCGGCAACGCTGAGCGGCGGTCAGAAAACACGTCTGATGCTGGCGGCGGCACTGGTGCGTAATCCCGACTTTATGATTCTGGACGAACCGACGAACCATTTAGATATTGTAATGACGCAGTGGCTGGAAAAGTATTTGCAGGAATTTAAGGGCGGTCTGCTCGTTGTCAGCCATGACCGTGCCTTCCTCGATAATGTTGCTATGCGCATTATGGAAATGGAAGGCGGCAAGCTGCAATCCTTTAAGGGCAATTACAGCCGCTATCTGGAGCAGAAGGCGATTCAGAGCAGTACGCTGACTGCTGCCTATAATGCGCAGCAGGATTATATTGCGCGCACCGAGGCATATATCCGTCGCTTCAAGGCAGGCATCAAGAGTAAAATGGCGCGTGGTCGTCAGTCACAGCTCGACCGTCTGGAGCGTATTGATGCGCCGGTGCAGCATGAGGAGTTTGAGCTGCGTTTGCCGCCGGCTGCCGAATGTGCGGACAGAGTGCTGATTATGGAGGACCTGACCATCGGCTACGGCGAGAAGATACTGGCCAAAGGTATTAATCTGACGCTGCGCCGCGGTGAAAAGGCAGCGCTTTTGGGTGCCAACGGTACCGGCAAGACGACGCTGCTTCGTACTATCTTGGGCGAAATTGCACCGCTGAAGGGCAAGGCCAAGATTGGCAGCAGAGTGCAGATCGGTTATTTTTCGCAGAGCTATGAGCGCTTAAACCCGGAGCAGACGCTGTTGGAAAACTTTGTTGTTGAATACGGCTTTACGGAAGAGCATACACGCTCTATGCTTGGCGGCATGCTGTTCCACGGTGATGATGTGTTCAAAAAAATCGGCGAGCTGAGCGGCGGTCAGAAGGCACGCCTGGTGCTGCTGAAGCTGGTGTTGGACGGTGCTAACTGTCTGGTGCTTGACGAACCGACAAACCATCTGGATATTATGGCACGCGAAGCAGTAGAGGCCGCGTTGGAATCCTTTGACGGCACAGTGCTGGTAGTCAGCCATGACCGTTACTTTGTCAACGAGGTTGCCGACCGCATCTGGGAAATTGAAGATTTAGAGGTTAAGGACTATAAGGGTAACTACGATTTCTACCTCGAAGAAAAACAGAAAAAGGCTGCTGCTTTGGCGCAGGCACAGGAGGAAGCGGAAAAGGCTGCAGCCTATGCGGAGGCACAGGCTAAAAAGCAGCAACAGACTGCAGCAGCGCCGGTAAAGGAGAAAAAGCAAGAGGATAAAAAACGTCGTTACAGTCCGGACGAGGCTGCACGACTGTTGCCCAAGGTAGAGCTGCAGATTCGTGAGCAGGAGGCCATGATGGGCCTTTTGGAAAAGCAGATGGCGGACCCGGCAAATCACACCAGTCCAGAGCATAGCGCAGCGATGGCAGCAGAGCATGAGGAATACGAGCAAACCATTGCCGAGCTGATGGAAAAATGGGAGCTGCTGATGGAAGCGGCGGAGGATGCCTGATGGACGATAAAAAGTATATGCAGCTGGCACTGGCTGAGGCACGCAAGGCCGCAGAGCTTGGTGAAATTCCTATCGGCGCGGTACTGGCGGACATGACAACAGGTGAGGTTATCGCCGCCGCGCACAATATGCGTGAAACGTGGCATGACGCAACGGCGCACGCTGAGGTCATTGTCATCCGCGAGGCCTGCGAGCGCCTGGGGCGCTGGCGTCTGAGCGGTTGTGCGCTTTACGTTACCGTTGAGCCCTGCCCGATGTGCAGCGGTGCCATTGTCAACGGCCGTGTCGACCGCGTTGTTTACGGCTGTCATGATGTGAAGGCCGGCGGTGCGGAATCAATTTTCAATATTATTACGAATCCTAATCTCAATCACTGCGCTGAAGTTATCAGCGGCATCTGTGAGGAGGAATGCGCGCAGGTAATGCGCGACTTTTTCCGCCGTCGCCGTCAGGAAAACAAGGCGAAGCGCAAGAGTGAAGCCGGTGCGCCGCAGGAATAATTTCGTCAGGCGGTTGCCAAGACAGGATTTTTCTTATATAATATTAATGTTAATCTGATGCGAATATTTCGCCATAACAGAATAATGGAGACGTAGCGAAGTGGTCATAACGCGGCTGACTCGAAATCAGTTTGCCGTTTGCGCGGCACGTGGGTTCGAATCCCACCGTCTCCGCCAACGAAATTCAATCCCGCAGCTTATCCGGCTGCGGGATTTTTAGTGTGTAACATATTTATCATTTTAGTAGGTTTTATCGCTTATTAGTTAAATTCTTCTGCTTTTTGTTTGCCAAAGATGTCGCTAACTGTTAAAATGTCATACGAATGCTTTTGATTTTGGGGGATAAATATGACATCGGAAAAAATAATTGATATCTTAAAAAACGGTAAAATTCATCTGTCGTGCGAGCTGTTTCCGCCTAAGCAGGGAGCAGAGCTGCAAAACAGTCTGGAGATTGTCAACAAAATTGCAGCCAGCACGCCGTCCTATATGAGCGTCACCTATGGCGCAGGCGGCAGCACGGTAGGCTATTCGGCAGCACTGGCCAAAAAAGTAGAGGATAACGGCATGCCGGCTCTGGCTCATCTGACTTGTGTAAAGGCTGATGAAGCAAAGCTGGCAGAGGTACTTGGACAGCTGCAGGGCTTTGGCGTAAAAAATATTCTGGCGCTGCGCGGCGATATCCCGGCAGATATGCAGGGCGAGGAAATCGGCAGCTTTGCTCATGCCAGTGAGCTGATGCGGTTTGTAAAGCAGCAGGGTGATTTCTGTGTTGGCGGTGCTGCTTATCCCGAAGGCCATCCCGAATCGGGTTCGCTGGAAAAGGATATAGAAAACACCAAGTACAAGGTGGATGCAGGTGTTGACTTTTTGGTGACACAGATGTTTTTTGATAATACGATTTTGTATAACTATATGTTCCGCCTGCTGCGTGCGGGCATCAATGTGCCGGTGGTGCCGGGCATTATGCCGGTGACGAATGCTAAGCAGATTATCCGCATCTGCCAGCTGAGCGGTACTAAGCTGCCGCCGCAGTTCCGTGCGATGGTAGAAAAGTTTGCCGATAAGCCGGAGGCACTGAAGCAGGCAGGTATCGCCTATGCTACCGGTCAAATTATTGATTTGATTGCTAATGGTTTTGACAATGTACATATCTACACGATGAACAAGCCGGAAATTTTTGCCGGTATTATGAATAATCTCGGAGAGATTGTAGATAAATAGTCCTGCGCTACGGCGCAAAATTTAAGGTTGTTGTTATGGAATTTAAGCAAAAGGAAGCGCTGCGCTATCTGCGGGCCAAGCCGGGAGATAAGGCAGCAGAAATTTTAGTGGATACGGTTTATCTGAAGCTGCGCAATGAGGTGCAGGCGCGTTATATCCTGCAAAAGCATGCGATAACGGCAGATGAAGCAGGCGTAACGCTGGACTGCGGCGTGCGCTTTCATTCGCGTGCACTGGCGCGCCATTTGAAGGGCTGCAACACGGTGCTGCTTATGGGGGCAACGCTCGGCAGCAGGGTAGACGCAGCCATTCGTCGCCTGGCGCTTATCAGCGTTGCTGAAGGCGCGGCGGCTCAGGCCGTGGCAGCGGCGCTGATTGAAAGCTATTGCGATGAGGTACAGGCGCAGGCTGAAACAGGCGGTCTGCTGCAGCGTCCGCGTTTTTCGCCGGGCTATGGTGATTGGCCGCTGGAGGAGCAGCGTCAGCTGTTTGCAGTGCTGAACTGTGCCAAACGCATCGGCCTGACGCTGACGGACGGACTGATGATGGCTCCGTCGAAGTCGGTGACGGCAATCATCGGCTTATCGGAAGATGCTGCCTGCGTGCAGAATAAATGTATGACCTGCAGTAATATAAACTGTCCTTACAGAGATACTGATATTAAGAAAGTTTGAGGAGAAGATTTAATTTATGAATTTTAAGGAATTGTTAGGCAAGCAAATGCTGTTCTTTGATGGTGCTACCGGCACACAGCTGCAGGCACGCGGTCTGCAGCCGGGTGAGCTGCCCGAAAGCTGGAATTTTACACACCCCGATATTGTAGAGGCTGTGCATCGCAGTTATCTTGATGTAGGCTCCAATATCGTAAAATCCAATACCTTCGGCGCTAATCCGTTGAAGCTGGCAGGCTCCGGACTGGATTGCAAGGAAATCATCGAAGCGGCTGTGGCGATTGCCAAGAAGGCCTGCGGTGGCAGGGAAAACAAATTTGTTGCGCTGAATTTGGGACCGACAGGGAAGCTGTTGGCTCCTTATGGCGATTTGCCCTTTGAAAAGGCAGTAGAAGCCTACGGCGAAATGGTACGCTACGGCGCTGCTGCCGGTGCGGATCTGATTCTTATCGAAACAATGAGCGACACCTACGAAATCAAGGCTGCGGTTCTGGCATCTAAGGAAAACTGTGATTTGCCGATTTGCGTGACCATGACCTTTGACGAGGATGGCAAGCTGTTGACCGGTGCTACGGTTGAGGCTGCCGCTTTGATGTGCGAAGGTCTGGGCGTAGATGCCATCGGCTTTAACTGCGGTTTGGGACCGGTGCAGGTGGGCAAGCTATTCCCGCAAATGCTGGAAGCAACCAGCCTGCCGCTGATTATCAATCCTAATGCCGGACTGCCGGTGCAGCGTGACGGCAAAACCTGCTTTGATGTCGGACCGGAGGAATATGCGGAGCTGATGTACGAGCTCGCAGGTAAGGGCGCAAGCATTGTCGGCGGCTGCTGCGGTACAACGCCGGAGCATATTGCGCAGATGATTGCCAAATGCAAAACTCTGCAGCCGGGTGGTACGCGTGATTGCCGTCTGACTGCGGTATCCTCCTACGGCAAAGCAGTACATTTGGGTGAAGGTCCTGTAATTATCGGCGAACGCATCAATCCTACCGGCAAAAAACGTTTGAAGGAAGCGCTGGTAAACGGTGACCTTGATTATGTGTGCCGTCTTGGTCTGGAGCAGATTGGCGTGGGCGCACAGATTCTGGACGTTAACGTAGGCACGCCGGGTATTGACGAAGCGGCAATGGCTGCGAAGGCTGTGCCGGCGCTGCAGGCGATTACCGATACGCCGCTGCAGATTGATACATCTAATTACGAAGCAATGGAAAGAGCGCTGCGCCTCTATAACGGCAAGCCTATGCTTAATTCCGTCAATGGTAAGGAAGACAGCCTGCAGCATGTGCTGCCGCTGGCTAAAAAATACGGCGCTGTGCTGGTTGCACTGTGTCTTGACGACAGCGGTATTCCCACTACTGCAGCAGGACGTATTGCCGTGGCTGAAAAAATTATCGCCCGTGCGGCCGAATACGGCATTGAAAGCCGCAATATAGTTGTAGACCCGCTGGCACTGACTATTTCCACCGGTGCCGAAAATGCGGCGATTGCCTGTGAGGTTATCCGCACGATGAAGGCACGCGGCATCAACACTGTTATGGGTGTTTCCAACATTTCGTTCGGTCTTCCCGGACGTGATGCTGTCAACAGCACCTTCTTCAGCATGGCAATGGCAGCAGGCCTTTCCTGCGGCATCATCAATCCGCAGAGCAAGCCGATGATGGATGCTTATTACGGGTATCGTGCGCTGGCAGGCTATGACGAGGGCTGCAAGGAATATGTACAGCATTATGCAGATGCACCGAAGGCTGCAGCAACAACAGTAAGCGAAATGGGTCTTTACGATGCCATTGTCAAAGGACTGCAGGGACCTGCGCGTCAGGCCGCAGCCAAGGCTCTGGAAAGCGAAAAGCCGTTGGATATCATTAACAAATATATGATTCCTGCGCTTGATTTTGTCGGTCATGGCTTTGAAAAGAAAACTCTCTTCCTGCCGCAGCTTCTGATGAGCGCGGATGCGGCGAAGGCAGCCTTTGAGGTTATCCGCGAGGCTGTCGGCGTGGGCGAAACGCAGGGAGAAACAGTAATTATCGCTACTGTCCATGGCGATATCCACGATATCGGCAAAAACATCGTTAAGGTACTGTTGGAAAATTACGGCTATCGCGTGCTTGACTTGGGCAAGGACGTGCCTGTGGAAGCAGTTGTAGAGGCAGCCAAGAAAACAGATGCCAAGGTTGTCGGCTTGTCTGCATTGATGACTACTACAGTAGGCGCAATGGAAGAAACTATTGCTGCGTTGCATAATGAATGTGACTGTCAGGTTGTTGTCGGCGGTGCGGTGCTCACGCAGGAATACGCTGACACCATCGGTGCCGAGCATTATGCGCCGAACGCTGTCAGTGCGGTAAACTACGTCAACGAAATCTTAGGCAAATAATTTATATACAGATGATTTGAGGACTATCATGCTTAGCGTGGTAGTCCTTTTTTACGGAGTTTCGACTTTTTGGTCATTAAGCAGGAAAAACTGCTCCCTCCCAAGAATTAAACAAATATCACCATGAACGGAGGGATGCTGCATGAACATTTACGTTTGGCGACACAACAAAACATATCACAGCCACAGTATGATTGACGAGCCCTGCGTCAACAGCGAATTTTATCTTGATGCGATTGCTGTTGTGCTGGCACATGATTTGGAAGAAGCGCTGGCCAAGCTGGCGGAGGAAAACAAAGGCTGGCGCACCGAGGATTTGCGGAAGCTGCCGTGCAGCGTATATCCTGCGGATAAGGCGGCAGTAATCTTTTCCGAGCTGCGCGGGATTATTCCGCATCTCTAAAAACAAAAAAGCCCGAATTCCCACATGAAATGTATGTGAGAATTTGGGCTTTTGCTTTATCTGCTTACCAGATGCTTTTTAAAATCGGCAGTAAAATCGGTGCCAGGATAGAGGTGCTGATGCCGGTAAGGGCAATCGCTACACCGCCGATGGCCAGCTGAACGGGGCTGACATTGGCGCAGACGCTGGTGCCGAGGCCGTGGCTGGAGGCGCCGATAGCAAGACCGGCAGCCAAATGGTTTTTGATTCCCAAAAGACGCAGCAGCTTGTGATTGAAGGTTGCTCCCAGCATACCGGTGAAGATAACAGCAGCTGTAGTCAACGCCGGAATACCGCCGATTGTTTTGGAAACATCAATGGCGATTGGCGTCGTAATGGATTTGGGAATGAGCGAAAGCAGAACCTGCTCGCTGGTACCCATGGCCTTGCCGCAGAAGTAAACGACTATGATAGCCGAAAGCGTTGCCAACGTAACGCCGCCGGCGATAGCACCGGCCTTGGCCATGATAAGTTCACGGTTCTTGTACAGGGGCAGGGCCAGAGCGATGGTTGCCGGTCCTAAAAGAAAGTTAATGAATTCCGCACCTGCTTCGTACTGCTTGTACTCTACGCCTGGCGCCAGAACGATGACAGCGATGACCAGAGGGCAGGCGATAACGAAGGGCGGAATGATGTTCAGGCTGAAGCGGTCGATGATGATTTCGCTGATAACATACAGGATGACCGTCAGACCTATGCCAAAGAGCGGTGAGTTAAGTAAAACGTCAGGAAAAAGCATCATTGACTCTCCTTTCCTTTAAGCATTGCTTCGATAAAGAAGGCTGTAACGCTCAGAACGACAATACTGCAGACAACAATGGTAACAGTAATGGGCAACAGCTCAGCTTTGATAACATCTGCATATAATATAACGCTGACGCCTGCCGGTAAAAACAGCATACCCATTTTGGAAATCAGGATATCGCAGATTCCCTCGATGGAGCTTGCCGGAATAACGTTGCCGTAGAGAAGTGCCGTTAAAATCAGCATTCCCAAAAGAGCGGGCGGAAAGGGTACGCCGAGGGCGTTGATGATGAGCGTGGATACCCATTGCAAAAGCAGTAAAAAGGCGATACCGCGCAATAAGCTGGTGGGTGACATTTTGTTTCCTCCTCATAAAAACATGACAAATACTATTATTATAGACCTGTTGGTGGAAGTACGCATAAAGGTCAAAACGGCTGGGGTGAGCCGATGGTCTTTGGGGTTAAGAGTACTTGGCCGACAGAACGACATGCTATTAATATTGCCACAAAGCTAACAATCTGTCAACAAAATGACGGTGATTTTTCACTGAATTAACACAGAAAATCATTTGACTTTTTGACTTTTACTGATATAATAGCAATTAGAAAGTGAATAGTGGTCCGAAAATGGCAAAGAGTCAACGCCATTCGGTTATTGACCGCTATTGAACCTGATAGAAGGAGGTGCAGCGTGATGAATGAACGCTACAGTGAAGAGGTAAAGGCTATCTTAGAGGCTGCTCAGCAGCAGGCAGTTATGAACTATCACCAGGAGCTGACAACGGCACATGTTCTGGCAGCATTGTGCGGCAGCGACGGCTTCTTTAAATATTTGCTGCAGAGCCTGCACATTGATGAAAATGCTTTCAGCAAGGATGCTAAGGCTTTAGTACAAAAAATCCCCGGAGTTAAAGGTCAGGACCGTCAGCTGATGATGGGTACCGGCTTTGCCAGAGTAATGGCTATTCTGGGACAAAGTAAGGAAGAAATCGGCATCGGTCAGCTGGTTGCAGCTATGGCCAGTGACGGTGACAGCGATGTTGTATCACTCTTCCGTAAATATGGTATAGATAAGAAAAAAGTTGAGGCGGCATTTATGCAGTATCAAAATAGCGAAGCAAATGATGAAACTAAAAAGACGCTGGAAAAATACGGCCAGGATCTGACAGCTAAAGCTAAAGACGGCAAGCTGGACCCGGTAATCGGCCGTGATGAGGAAATCCGTCGTACGATTGAAATCCTTTCGCGTCGTAAGAAAAATAATCCGGTGCTTATCGGTGAACCCGGCGTTGGTAAAACTGCCATCGTCGAAGGTCTGGCAAGACGTATTATTGCCGGCGATGTACCGGAAAGCCTGAAGAATAAAACCCTGTATGCTCTGGACCTGGCGGCTTTGGTTGCCGGTGCCAAATACCGTGGTGAATTCGAAGAGCGTCTGAAAAAAGTATTGAAGGCTGTCAGCGAAAGCGCCGGTCAGATTATCATGTTTATTGATGAACTGCATACCGTTGTCGGTGCCGGTGCTGCCGAAGGCGCTATGGATGCAGGCAACATCCTGAAGCCGATGCTGGCGCGCGGCGAGCTGCGCTGCATAGGTGCAACTACACTGAACGAATATCGTAAGTATATTGAAAAGGACAGTGCGCTGGAGCGTCGTTTTCAGCCGGTAATGGTTAAGGAGCCGAGCGTTGAAGATACAATTTCCATCCTGCGTGGCCTGCGTGAACGTTATGAGGTACATCATGGCGTGCGCATTAAAGACGCTGCCCTGGTTGCTGCTGCTGTGCTTTCTAACCGTTATATTAATGACCGTTTCTTACCTGATAAGGCTATTGACCTGGTAGATGAGGCTGCTGCCCGTCTGCGTACCGAAATTGATTCGCTGCCGACCGAGCTGGATGAAAGCAAACGTCGTATCCTGCAGCTGGAAATCGAAGCTCAGGCTTTGGGCAAAGAGGAGGATGCTCAGTCCAAAGACCGTTTGGCTAAGCTGAACGAGGAGCTGGCAAAACTGCGTAAGGAAAATGACGAGCTTGTTAAACGCTGGGATGCAGAAAAGGCTTCCATTGCCCGTGTACGTGAGGTAAAGAAGGAAATTGATGCTGTGAAAAACCAGATGGAGCAGGCTGAGCGCGACTATGACCTGAATAAAATGGCTGAATTGAAATACGGTCGTCTGCCTGAGCTGCAGAAGGAATTGGCTGCTTTGTCCAAGAAGGATGAAAACGGCAATGACAATGTTATGCTCAAGGAAGAGGTAGACGAAGAGGATATCGCTAAGGTTGTCAGCACCTGGACCGGCATTCCTGTTGCCCGCTTAGGTACCGGTGAACGTGCTAAACTGGTTCACCTGGAGGAAATCCTGCACGAGCATGTTATCGGTCAGGATGAAGCAGTCAAGGCTGTCAGCGAGGCTGTTATCCGTGCGCGTGCCGGTATCAAGGATCCTAATCGTCCGATTGGTTCCTTTATCTTCCTTGGTCCTACCGGTGTCGGCAAAACCGAGCTGGCTAAGACCTTGGCCGAGGTGCTCTTTGATGATGAACGCAACATGGTGCGTATCGATATGAGCGAATACATGGAGAAGCATACCGTATCTCGTCTGATCGGTGCGCCTCCGGGATACGTCGGCTATGAGGAAGGCGGCCAGCTGACCGAGGCTGTACGCCGTCATCCGTACAGCGTAATCCTGTTGGACGAAATCGAAAAGGCACATGCAGATGTCTTTAACGTATTGCTGCAGGTTCTGGACGATGGCCGTCTGACTGATGGTAAAGGCCGTATCGTTGACTTCAAGAATACCTTGATTATCATGACCAGTAACCTTGGCAGCAACGAGATTATGAAAGCGCAGGGCTCTATGGATAGAGAAAAGATTCAGCAGATGCTGATGAACTTCTTCCGTCCGGAATTCCTGAACCGTGTTGATGACATTGTTGTGTTCAAACCGCTGCAGGCAGAACAGATTAAGGAAATCGTTAAACTGGTACTGCGTGAGCTGGGTGACCGTCTGAATAAGCAGCTGGAACTGACGCTTACTTATACCGACGAGGCTGTCGCTTTCTTGGCAAAGGCCGGCTTTGATCCTGCCTTCGGTGCTCGTCCGTTGAAACGTCTGATTGTCCACACTGTTGAAAACATCCTGGGCAAGAAGATTGTTGCAGGTGAAATAAAAAATGGCGATAAGGTTGAGGTTGTATTGGTAAACGATGCAATTAACGTTGTCGTAAAATAAAACAGCTTTGGGTTTAAGCGCCCTCTGCTGCCGTGAAAGCGGCGGCGGAGGGTGCTTTTTCTAATATATATATTAGGCTTATTATTGCGCAGCAGGTTGGGAAATGATACAATTAAAAGAGATATTCAGTTAATGAGTTGCCAATGCATGATGTTTATAAAACGAGGTGAGCAAAATGAAATATACATATGTAGAATTCGCTGATGGAACACTTGTTACTTTTAATGATATACGCAAGGATAAGAACGGTGAGCATATTGATGTTTATTTTGAACGTCCTGTAGATACCGGCTTTGACTATTTGCAGATTTCCTTGCCTGACTTAGATACAGCTTCTTTTTATGGATACAGCGAGGCTGAAATAGAAGATTTAAAAGATTTTGCTGCTGATAATGCAGCCTTGATTTGGGAGATGGCACGCGAAGGAGGAGATCATCTTGCCAATGCTGTATAAGCTTTTAGGTTATACAATATATTTTTGGTCAGGTGATGCCGGTGAGCCGGTTCACGTACACGTTTGTCAAGGCAGGCCTACTGAAAATGCAACTAAAATATGGGTTGGGGAACGTGTTATTTTAGAGCATAATAAAAGCAAAATTCCTGATGCCGATTTGCTGAAAATACTTCGCTTCGTATCTCAGAACAAAAAGAGAATCATTGAACAGTGGAATAAGCATTTTGGTATATGAGTTTTTAGCATCTGTCTGGTGTCTGACAGGTGCTTTTTTTCTTTACCCCGAAGTTTTCCGAACGATTTTCTAAAAAACTGTTAAAAAGTTCACAGTTTATTTGACGTTTACGCGTTGGATTGGTATAATTAAAGTGAATTATTTAAGTGATTGAGAACCCGGGTTAGATTTTGCACAGGATTTCGAAACTGAACAGCTTTCTGCTTGGGTTTTATTGTTTCTACAAGTAATTTTTGGGAGGTAGATTTCAATGAAAGTTGCAATTATCATGGGTAGTAATTCTGACTGGCCTGTACTTGAGGCTGCAGAAAAAACTCTGAAGGAGTTTGGCGTTGAAACTGAAGTAGTAGTTGCTTCCGCTCACCGTACTCCGGACGTAGTACAGAACTTTGCTAAGGGTGCCCGTGACCGTGGCGTAGAGGTAATTATTGCCGCAGCCGGCGCAGCTGCTCATCTGGGTGGTTTCATCGCTGCCTTTACTACCGTTCCTGTCATCGGTATTCCTATTAATGCAACACCGTTGGCCGGTATGGATGCACTGCTGAGCTTTGTACAGATGCCTTCCGGTGTACCTGTTGCAACGATGGCTATCAACGGTGCTAAGAATGCTGCATTGTTCGCAATTCAGATTCTTTCCGTAAAATATCCGGAGCTGGTAGAAAAGCTGGCAGAGCATCGTGCAACAATGCGTGAAGAAGTAAGAGCTAAGGGTGAAAAGCTGGCTTCCATGCGTGGCGTTCCTGCGCAGGAGTTTAAGGATTTACACCTGTAATAGTGAATAGTGAGTAGTGGATAGTGAATAGAAACTGACTGCTAAACATTAATAACTAATTACTGACCACTGATCACTGATCACTTATAACTAACCACTAATAACTGACAATTGATAACTAAAAACTAAAATTAAGGAGAAAAATTGTGGAGCAGATTTTCGAGGAGCAAAATTTTAGCGAGGACAAGCTGCATGAGGAGTGCGGTGTCTTTGGTATCTTCAGCCATAATGAAGATGTAGCACTCAACACCTATTGGGGCCTGTATGCGCTGCAGCATCGTGGCCAGGAAAGTACCGGTATTGTTGTAACTGATGGCGAGCGTATGAAAATTAAAAAGGGCATGGGCCTCGTTGCCGATGTTTTCAAGGACGGCGTTGCTGATTTGCAGGGCTATGCGGCCATCGGCCACGTACGTTATTCCACAACCGGTGCCAGCATGCCGTATAACATTCAGCCGCTGAAGGTTTATTTTGACGGCGGTAACCTTGCGCTGAGCCACAACGGTAACCTGACTAATGCCGGTCAGCTGCGTGCTAACCTGGCTAAGGAAGGCGCTGTGTTCAACACTACTGTTGACAGTGAGGTTGTATTGACCTTGATTGCCTACAGTGCGCGTCCTACTATTGAAGAGCGTGTAGCAGAGGCTGTTAACCAGATTAAAGGTGCTTTCGCTATTCTGCTGATGACTGATAACAAAATTATCGCTGTACGCGACCCCTACGGCTTCCGTCCGCTGGTTCTCGGCAAAATGGAAAACGGCTGGTGCGTTGCTTCCGAATCCTGTGCTTTTGACTTGGTTGGTGCAGAGCTGGTACGCGATGTTAAGCCCGGCGAAATGATTATTATCGACAGCGATAACTCCGAACCTCGCAGCATGATGTGGGCTGAAAACAAACCGGCAAAGCCTGCGCATTGCATTTTTGAATATGTTTACTTTGCTCGTAATGACAGTATCATCGACAACCAGTCTGTATATGATGCACGTATCCAGATGGGTCGCGAGCTGGCTAAGGAAACTCCCGATATCCATCCGGACATCGTTATTTCCGTTCCTGACAGCGGCACTCCGGCAGCAATCGGCTATGCTATGGAGGCCGGCGTTCCCTTCCTGGAAGGCCTTACCAAAAACCGTTATGTAGGCCGTACTTTTATTCAGCCGACGCAAAAGCAACGTGCTAATGCAGTACGCCTGAAGCTGAACCCGGTTCGCAGCGTTGTAGAAGGCAAATCCGTTGTTATGGTCGATGACTCCATCGTTCGCGGCACTACCAGCGGCAAGATTGTTAAACTGCTGAAGGAGGCAGGCGCACGTGAGGTACATGTATGCATTTCTTCTCCCCCGGTAACAGACAGCTGCTACTATGGTATTGATACCTCCGAGCGCAAAGAGCTGATTGCGGCACGTTGCACAGAAAATGAAATCTGCCGCTATATTGGGGCAGACAGTCTGCATTATATTTCTATGGATGGCATGAAACGTGCTATTGATAAAATTGACCCCGAAGGTTTGTGCTGTGCTTGCTTCAGCGCTAAATATCCCGATAACGCAGATAGTG
>ENA-OQID01000474-OQID01000474.1-human-gut-metagenome-genome-assembly--contig:-NODE-474-length-21447-cov-54.224286_pt1 | contig 21447 bp, 10 predicted proteins | sample MGYA00242567_ERZ504727 | MGnify/ENA primary metagenome ERZ504727 (study PRJEB26092, sample SAMD00036215) | human gut metagenome | host: Homo sapiens | study: EMG produced TPA metagenomics assembly of...
CAGATAGCCTCTCGCTTGGCTGGCTTCGAAGTAGAATAATCATTGTAGTAGAGTTCTACGTTTGGATCAGCCTCATGCGCAAAGCGGAAAGCCAGTTCGATGAACTCCGGACCGATAATCTTATAATATAAAGACTTGCGGTAAGAGCCATCATCCTCGAAAGCTTCGTTCACAACGTCCCATCCCTTTACTCTACCTTTATAATGAGTAACCACATTCATGATGTGATTATACATTCTGCCGATGAGCACTTCACGGCTTACCAGATTACCCTTATCATCGGTAAACATCCACTTAGGTGGCTGAGAGTGCCAAACCAGGCAATGACCTATCAAGGTCTTGCCGTTCTTCTCTGCCCAGTCAGCCAGCTTATCGCCATCGGTGAAATCAAAGCGATTCACCTCCGGATGATTTTCCTCGCCCTTCATACAGTTCTCGGCAACCACCTGGTTAAACTGTTTCTTCACTACTTCCTCACCTGCCGGATCTTGTCCGTCTGTCAGAGAAGTATTAACGGCTGCACCCACCAGGAAGTATTTGCCCATGGTCTCCTGGAATGTTGGGATTGTCGTATTATTATTGCCTTTCTGGGCAAAAGCTGCAGAAGCAAGCATCAAGCCCAAGGCAAAAGTTGAAATTTTCTTCATGTCTAATTTATATTTTTCTCAATTTTAAATGTTACTTTTTCTGTTTGTGCCGATCCTCAATCTTCTTGTTGATATCATCGATAACCGCATCTGTCAACTCATACTTCGAGATAATGAAGATGGCGAGCAGCAACAAGGCAGCAGGAATGACACATACCAACCAGAGAATACCCTCCTGAGCCTCAGGAGTCTGCTCCACGGCCTTCGGATTGTAAGCCACGTAAGCAAGGATGGCTGGAGCGACCACACTACCCAAGGTCATACCCGCCTTGAAGAAGATGCCCGTCAAGGCATTCACGATACCTGCAATACGCTTGCCACTCTTATACTCTCCATAAGAGATAACCTCAGGAACAAGAGCCCACATATAACCCGTAGCTACAATAACACCCGTTGACTTAACAAACTGGGCGATATAGACGAGCATCATACTTGGCTGATCCATCTTTGCTACCAGATAAAGGAATGCCATACCCACGATGGCGATGCCCAGGAACACATAGAACATGTTCTTCTTGCCGATTGCCTTCTTAATCATAGGCACCAGTGGCATGAAGATGAACGATGGTGCCGAACCCAAACCCATGAAGATGGAAAGCTGCTCGGAGGTTCCGTGAAGGTTGCTGTTCATGAAGTAAGCTCCTGCCGCATTGCCGATAGACATCATGGCGAAGGCGGTGATGAAGAAGAAGGCTATGATACGCAAAGGACGGTTGTGGAAAAATTCCATCCAAAGGTCGCTTATCTTCACATTGGCACTCTCCTCGGCATTCATTACCACACGCTCCTTACACTGTGAGAAACAGAAGAGGAGCAACAACAAACCAATGACGGCATAGATGGTCATGGTGGTAAACCAAGCCACCGGATCCTTAGGCAAACCATCCGACTGCTGGTCGGTAAAGTATGCGATGAGCAACGGAAGGCCTGAGCCTACAGCCAAACCGCCACAGTTTGCCATAAACATACGAACTGACGTCATCACCGTGATTTCATCGGTATCACGAGTCAGCGATGAGTTCAAGGCTCCATAAGGTACATTGATAAATGTATAGAGCAATGTCATGGCAATGTATGTGATATAGGCATAGAGCAGGGATGGTGCAAAGCCATTCCAGAAGCAGAGGATGGCAAAGCCCGAAAGTGGGATTCCTACGAATACCAGATAAGAGCGATACTTACCCAACTTAGGATTGTGCTTATCTATAAGGGTACCTACAATAGGGTCCCAAATCACATTTGCAACATTTCCTACCGTAAACATCACGGAAACGTCAACTGCATCGAGTCCATAGATATCGGTATAGAAGAACAACAAGTACATACATGTTGTCTGGAAGATGAGGTTTTGTGCCAAGTCACCAGAACCGAATCCGATGCGCTGCAACCAACTCAATTTGTAGAATCCCTGGGATTCCTGTGAATTCTTTTCCATATCTTTATTCTTTTATTTCAATTTTTCTGCGGCAAACTTGCCCATAGCTTCATATCCCTTAGGGTTGAGATGCAACCAGTCGTCTGAATATTCAGCCTTCAGGCGCTGAGGGTCTTTCGGGTCACGGGTTAATTCATCGAAATCGATGACCTCATCAAAGGCACCGCTCTTTCTAATCCATTCGTTCACGGTTTGGCGCATAGCCTCATGCCAGAAAGAATACCATCCGTTGCCCTTGGTTGGGGTGATCGTTCCGCCATATACCTTGATGCCTTTAGCCTTGGCTTTTGCTATCAGCACCTTGTAGCAAGCTATCAGGGTATCTGTTACATGTTCATAATTTCCTCCGCAGCAACCGATATCGTTGGTTCCTTCGAAGATAATGAGCTTATCCACACCTGTCTGTCCCAGGATGTCACGGTCGAAACGCTTCATGGCTGGTTCACTCAATCCGCCCTGCACCACGCAGTTGCCACCGATACCGAGATTCAATACACCGTATGGCCTCTCTGCATTCAGGGCATCCGAGAGGAAATCGGTCCATCGGTTCTGATGGTTGGTGGTACTTCCACGGCCATCGGTAATAGAGTTTCCGAGGATAGCCACCACAGGGGTAGTCTTATCGGTCTTCACATCAATGGCTGAAAGATTATACCAGTGGTCAGCCTTCTCCTGCTTATCGAAAGCAACATCCGTTGGCTTCACCGCCTTGCCCTTCACATTACTAACAATATAAGATGTGGTACGTGATCCGCGATGGGATGTTGCATTCACCGGTGTCTGCTTGCCATAATCGATGGTAATCGTAAGGCGCTGACCACTCTTCAAGGCATACTTCAAATCATCAGAGAAGATAGCCTTTCCAGAAGCAATGGTCACATTCTTCTTACCTCTGAATTTAAGATACTTCACCGTCTTGGTCTGAATTCCCCAGTTACTAGGAACATCTGTATCTGCAATATACACCGATTTGATTTCCACCGGTTCCTTACTCTGCTCGTTGCTGAGCTTCACCCTGAGTTCCTTTCCACCAAAGGATACATGAACTATCTGTCGGCAAGAACGGTTGCTCAAGCTTTCCTTAGGCATATCTCCTTTGCCAGTCCATTCCACTGCAGTAGCCCAAGATCCTTTCCATACCTTCTGGGCAAAAGCTACAGAACTTGACGCAGCCAACACGAGTGCCAAAGATAAGATTTTTATTGCTTGTTTATTCATCGTTATTATGATGCCTTTAATGTTTCTATTGTTGTTGACGATGCAAATTTACTAATAAATTATGAAATAACAGGTATTTTATAGTTACCATTACTTTTCTATTTGTTTCATACTCACAAAAATGGCACAAAAAGATAAAGAAACAAAAAGAAACGAAACATATTGTTGCATTAGAATTTGTTTCTTTCATTGTTTTTTGTTACTTTTGCAGCCGTAATAACCTATTTAAATTAGAAACGGACAAAAAATATGAAGCATATCAGACATTGCCTCACAGCACTCTTCGCTATTGCCTTATCGCTTATGGTATGGGCCGACAGTGGTGAACTCTTCACTTCGGGCAAGCTATCCAGTTCGCTTATCAACTGTATTGTGCAAGACAAGTATGGCTATATCTGGGTGGGCACGGAATACGGACTCAGCAAGTTCGACGGCTACCGCTTTACCAACTATCTGCACAACGAAGAAGACACAACCTCCATCACCGACAATATTATCTCCGACCTTCTGGTAGATAAGAAAGGTAACCTCTGGATTGGTTGCGCCAAGGGATTGATGCGCTATAATTATGAGACGAACAATTTCTCCCGTCTCCAGTTTCCTGATGGCAGAAAGCCACGCATCTATTCGATGGTAGAAAGCCATCGCGGCGATATCCTGCTGGGCACGGCAGGTTACGGTCTCTACTCCGTGAAGAACAACGGCATAGAGAAAACGGCAAACAACAGATTCACCATCAGATGGGAAAGAGCATACACCGAGCGCGACTCGGATGTATTCTTCACCCATATCTACGAAGACAAGCACCAATATCTCTGGCAGAGCAGTCACCTGTCAACCTTCACCCGATTCATCGAGAAGCAAGGCAAGGTGCAGCGCAAAGACTTCAAATCGCCATACGGAGCCCCTGTGGCATTCATCCAGCATCGCCCGCAAGCCATGCTCATCGTCTGCATGTATGGCATCATCTACTATGACTATCGAACGGGGCGTATAGCCGATGCCGGTTACGACCTGGGTACTTTCAAGAATCATGTAACCATCAACAATGCCACCTTCGACCACGAGGGCAACCTCTATATCAGCACATCTGAACATGGTGCCCTGATCATCAAGAAGGGAAGCAACAAGGTGGAACAGCTGGAAAACAGCAACAGCAATTTCAATCTTTCCACCGCCTTCGTCAACGATATCATCGAAGACAAGGACAACAACCTCTGGATAGGCTGTTACAAGAAAGGTCTCTATCTGCTCAACCAACGCCAGCAAGCCTTCAGCAGCTGGAGTTTCTCGGCACAGAACTACATCATCGGCAGCAGCGTTTCTTCCATCACCCCTGGCGAGAATGGCGAAACATGGTGTACGGTGCAAAACAGTGGCGTATTCTGTTTTGATGCTTCAGGAAAGATTATCGCCCACCCTACCTCGCCAGCAGGCACCTGCATCATCTACAAAGACCGCCGGGGTGCATACTGGATCAGCAACGGAAGTGCGCTCTACAGCTACAATCCGCATACGGGAGCCTATCAGGAAAAGCTCACCTTTACCAGCGCAGGTATCTACTGCATGACAGATGACAATCAGGGCAATCTCTATATCTCTGTATATAGTAAGGGTCTATATATATATAATGTGGAAAGCGGAAAGGTTACCGTACTCAATATGCGACAGAGAGGAAACAAGGGATTCCTCTGCAACGACTGGGTACGCAGCATGGCATTCGACCATACCGGTCATCTGTGGATAGGTACTTCAAATGGCGTTTCCTGCCTCAACACGAAGACACTCAGCTTCAAGGACTTCGGATGGAATAACATTCTGAAAGACAGACAGGCGAATGGCATCTGCGAAGGAAAGAACGGCAATATGATTATCGGAACGGAAGAAGGACTCTATCTTTTCGACCGAAAGAACAACAAGACCCTTGCTCTCCCTCACGCCGAAGTTCTGAAGGGAAAGCAGGTGTGCAGCATCATCAAAGACCATCAGGGCGACTTGTGGATAAGCACCACCATGGGCATCTGGCAGTATGACCAGAAGAACAGACAGTTTATCGGGCACATCAATGGCAACGGACTCACCACCCGTGAATACGTGCTGGGTTCCTCCATGCATACCGCCAGCGACCTCATCGCCTTCGGAACAAGTGACGGCATCACCACCTTCTACCCGGAAAGAGTGAGAGCCAAGAAGATGGAACTGGGAGATGTACACCTCACCAACTTTATCATCGACGGCAAGCCAATCAACTGTCTGACGGATGAGTTCACTATACCATACGAGGAGAATTCGTTCACGCTGGAGTTCTCGCTGCTCAACTACAGGAACACCGACAACATCAGCTTCCAATATCGTATCAACGAGGGAAAATGGAACAGCACCAACGAAGGCTCCAACGCAGTATCATTCAACAAGTTGAAACCGGGCAGCTACACCCTGGAGGTAAGAGCCATGAGCAATGGCAACTTCTCCAAGAAGTCAACCATCATCCACATCAAGGTGTGCGACCCTTGGTATGCTTCCACCTGGGCATTTCTCCTCTATTTCCTGACAGCAGCAGGCATCATTCTGTATATCATCTACCGATATGAGCGCCATCGCAAGGAAGACCTGGAGGAAACCAAGATGCAGTTCCTCATCAATGCCACCCACGACATCCGTTCACCGTTGACACTGATTATGGGACCCCTCAACAAGTTGAAGACAAGAATCACGGATGCCGAAAGCAAACAGGATATCGATACCATCGACCGCAACGCCCAGCGCCTGCTGCTTCTGGTTAACCAAATTCTTGACGAGCGAAAGATAGACAAGGACCAGATGCATCTGCACTGTCAGAAAACCCAGCTCAGGGAATTCCTGAACGGCATCATATCGCTCTACCGTTTCAATGCAGAAGAGCGCAACATCACGCTCTCGCTCCAGGAAGATGCGAGCCTCAACGATGCCAAAGGCAAGTTGCCTGTATGGATAGACCGCATCAACTTCGACAAGGTGATTTCCAACCTGCTCTCCAACGCCATGAAATATACCTTCAATGGCGGCACCATCACCCTCATCATGGGCAAGGACGAGAAGAATGCCATCATCAAGGTACAGGATACCGGCATCGGACTGAAGGAAGAAAAGACCGACCGACTCTTTGACCGGTTCTACCAGGGCAACAACAGCAGCGACCTTCACATCGAAGGCACCGGCATAGGACTGAACCTCTGCAAGGCATTCGTAGAGATGCACGGAGGCAAGATCAAGGCATACAACCGCACCGATGGCATCAAGGGTTCCTGCTTCGAGGTAACCATTCCGCTGGGCAAGGAACATCTGAAGCCAGAAGAGATTCTCAACGAGGAAGAGGACAGAAGCATCGAATCCACCGGTAAAAGAACGCAAGCCAACCGCAATTTCAACATCCTGATAGTAGATGACGATGCAGAGATTGCACATTATATCAAGACCGAACTGAGCGACTGGTACCGATTTGAACATGCCAGCAACGGCAAGGAAGGTCTCAAGATGTTGCTCACCGGCAAATATGATCTCGTGATAAGCGATGTGATGATGCCGGAAATGGATGGTATTACCATGCTCAAGAAGATTAAAGGCAACTCTAACGTAAGCGATATTCCGGTCATTCTGCTCACCTCCAAGAGCGAGGTAGAGAACCGACTAGAGGGATTGCGCAAAGGTGCCGATGCCTTCCTGGCTAAACCTTTCAATATGGAAGAGCTGCATATTCTCATCGACAATCTGGTAGATAATGTCCGACGCATCCGTGGCAAATACAGCGGTGCGCAGGGACAGAAGGCTAAGATTGAGCAGATAAAGGTAAAGGGCAATAACGACGCTCTCATGGAAAGAGTGATGAAATATATGAACGAGCACCTCGCCGACCCTGACCTCAACGTTGAGAAACTGACAGAGGATGTAGGCATCAGCCGTGCCCAACTGCACCGTAAGCTGAAAGAAATAGCAGGTGTCTCTGCCGGTGAATTCATCCGTAACTTACGATTAGAGCAAGCAGCACGTCTTATCGAAGAAGGACAGATTAACATCACACAAGTAGCTTACTCCGTAGGATTTAGCAACCAGACCCACTTCTCTACAGTGTTCAAGAAACACTATGGCATGTCACCAAGTGAATATGCTGAAACAAAGAGAAATGAGAAATAAACAACAAATAAAAGAAAATAAGGTATTTTTTCGTATCTTTGCAGCAGAAACAATAATAATACAAACTAACGATCTGCAAAGATATGAAGAAATACCTTATTTTTTTATTTACGGTACTTACATCACTCCATGTTTCTGCACAGAGTGATGGCTCACAGTTATGGCTCGGAAAGCAGTATGCCAACTCATGCCAAGTCATCTCACAGTTGCCCGATGATGCAACAGCCAAGATTGCCAAGCAGGAGTTGGAGAACAACTGGCGAGGCAAGAATGTAGAATTGAAGATAGACAAGACGCTGAATCTTGGCGAGGGCTATAACCTCTATGCCCGTCCTGCACAGCAAGGCGACAACATTCAGTATGAAGCAACCATCACCGCCAGCAATCCTATCGGTTTGCTCTATGGTGCCTACGAGCTGATTCGACTTCAGAACACCGATGCCTACAACACAGGTAGCGGCAATCAACAGAACTTCAGTAAAGCCATCGATGAGACCGAGAAGCCACAGGTGGGTCTCCGCATCCTCAACCATTGGGATAATCTCGATGGCAGCATCGAACGTGGCTATGCCGGCAAGAGCATCTTCAAATGGGAAGAAATCAAACTCGGCAAAAACGGTAAGGGCGGCAGCATCAGCAAGAGTCTTCACGACCGTCTCATCACCTATGCCCGTGCCAACGCATCGCTCGGTATCAACGGAAGCGTACTGAACAATGTAAATGCATCACCAAAGATGATGACGGCGGAATACATTAACAAGGTGAAGGTCATCGCCAACATCCTGCGTCCATACGGTATCAGAGTGTATCTCAGCATCAACTTTGCTTCTCCTATGGCATTGGGCTATACCAAGACTGCAGACCCATTGGATAAAAAGGTACAACAGTGGTGGCAGAAGAAAGCAAAGGAGATTTATGCTGCCATTCCAGACTTTGGCGGATTCCTGGTAAAAGCTAATTCTGAAGGACAACCTGGTCCTGGCGATTACCACCGCACTCATGCCGAGGGAGCCAACATGCTTGCCGATGCCGTGAAGCCATACGGAGGCATCATCATGTGGAGAAGCTTTGTATATGGTGCTAACCATAAGGGAGAAGACCGAGTGAAACAAGCCGTAAGCGAGTTTAAGGATATGGATGGAAAGTTCAGAGACAACGTCATTCTACAATCCAAGAACGGTCCGCTCGACTTCCAGCCCCGTGAGCCATACGCTCCTATCTTCGACAACATCAAGAAAACTCCTCAGATAGCAGAACTGCAGATTACCCAGGAATATCTGGGACAGAGCAAGCACCTCACCTATCTTGCACCTATGTGGAAGGAATTCTTCGGATTCGTCAATCCAAACAAACTGGTAGGTATCTCTGGCGTAGCCAATATCGGTGATGATGCCAACTGGTGTGGTCATCCTTTCTCACAGGCTAACTGGTATGCCTTCGGTCGCCTGGCATGGAATCCTTCGCTCAGCGCAGAAGAGATTGCCCACGAATGGCTCGTACAGACCTATGAGAACCAGGACGAGAAGTTTACCAAACCTGTAGAGATGATGATGATGACCTCACGTGAAGCTTGCGTCAACTATATGATGCCATTGGGCTTACATCATATCTTCAAGTTCGATCACCACTACGGTCCGGAACCAGATGGTTTCAGCGCCAGCTATCCATTGGAGTGGTGCCCTGTGTATTATCACAAGGCAGATGCCAAGGGTATCGGTTTCGACCGCTCATCCAAAGGTACAGACGCCGTAGGTCAGTATCCGGAACCATATCGCAGTCAGTATGACAACATCGAGACTTGCCCTGAAGAATATCTCCTATGGTTCCATCATGTGCCTTGGACTTACAAGATGAAATCAGGAAGCACCCTCTGGCAGGAACTCTGCATGAAGTACAACATGGGTGTAGCGATGGTTGAAGTATATCGCGACTTCTGGCACACCTCAGCCAAACAGTATATGAAGGGTCATGAACAGGAATGGCAGCATACCGATTCATTACTAAATGTACAGTTGGAAAACGCCAAGGAATGGCGCAATACCTGCCTCAAGTATTTTCAGGCATTCTCTAAGATGAAGATTTATGAATAAGATCGTATTATCTTTTCTAGCATAATGAAACTTGGTGAGGACGGATTTGTTGAGCAAATTGAAGTAGATAAAAAAGGTGTATCCTCTGTAGCCTTCGATGATGAAAGGCTAGGGGATACACCTTATTAGTATAATAAATCTAAAAATTTTTGGTTAGGACTCTACTTTCGCATATCTTTGCACTTTAAAAAAGTGGCACATGTGCCAGAAATTTTAAGTAGCATGAAGGAAATTAAGCGCGAATATTATCTCAACCAACTCATATCAAGCAAACAAAATGGCTTGATAAAGATAGTTACAGGTATCAGAAGATGTGGCAAATCATATCTTCTATTCAAGTTGTTTAGAGATCATCTCCTGGCAGATGGCATTTCTCCAGACCATATTATATCTCTGGCTTTGGATGATATACTGAACGATGAATACTGTGACCCCAAGAAACTGCTACACTATATTAAAGGTAACATCAAAGATTCTGAAATTCATTATGTCCTATTGGATGAAGTTCAAATGGTAAACAACTTTGTTGGAGCCTTGAACAGTCTTCTTCATATAGACAATGTGGATGTCTACGTAACAGGAAGTAATTCTAAGTTTCTATCTTCCGACATTGCCACAGAGTTCAGAGGAAGAGGTGATGAAATACGTATTTACCCTCTGTCTTTTTCAGAATATGTATCGGCTTACGATGGCAACAAAGAAGATGCATGGCGAGATTATATTACGTATGGCAGTTTGCCTTTAATCTTGTCTTTGGATACCCAGCAAAAGAAGGTGAGTTATCTGCGTAATCTCTATACTACGGTGTATCTAAAAGACTTGATAGACAGAAATAATGTCAAGAAAAACTTGGAGTTCGACTCTCTTGTTAAAGTAATGGCATCATCGGTAGGCTCACCATGCAATCCGAATAAATTGAGCAACACTTTCAAGAGCGTAAGCAATGCAGACCTGTCTCCGTTAACAATCGACAATTACTTAGGATTCTTGCAAGAAGCCTTCCTGATAGAGAAAGCGATGCGGTATGACATTAAGGGGAAAAAGTACATCGGTACATTGTCTAAATACTATTTCGTAGACTTAGGACTGCGCAATAGCCTTCTGGATTTCCGTCAAATAGAAGAAACCCATCTCATGGAAAATGTGATATACAATGAATTACGATGCCGTGGCTATCTTGTGGATGTTGGTATGGTAGAAACTCGTACCCGAACACCGCAACAAGGAATGATGCGCAAGCAATTGGAAGTAGATTTTGTAGTCAACAATGGCTCTAAGCGTTATTACATCCAGTCTGCCCTTGCTCTTCCTGATAAGGAAAAGATAGAACAAGAATCTGCATCACTAAAACATATCTCAGATAACTTCCAGAAGATAATCATAGTAAAGGACAATATTGTTTCTCATCACAATGAAGCAGGCATCTTGTTCATAAGCTTGTTTGATTTTCTTTTGCAACGAAACATATTAGAATAGGCTTCTACTTAAAAAAAGTGGCACATATGCCATAAATTTTAAGTAGGGGCATCTATTCGAGCCCACACGCATTTGCAGGTGATCCTTTTTTTGCAAAGATACGCTTTTCTTCTGAAAGATGCAAGGAATTATTGGAAAATGTTTGAGAGTGAAGGAAATAAAAAGAAAAAGGTGTATCCTCGCTTGCCCGATATGTTGGGCAAGAAGGATACACCTTATTATATTATAGTCCTTTAATTTCCTGCTCTGTCAAACCAGTAATTAAAGCAATCTGCTCTATGCTCAATCCATTAGCCAGCATTTTGCGGGCAATGTCATTTTTTTCTTCGGCACGACCTTCAGCTTTGCCTTCTGCCCGGCCTTCAGCACGACCTTCAGCTTTGCCTTCTTCCATACCTTCCAGTCTTGCATTTCCCAAAACATCATTTTGAATCATGATAGCATTGATGTGCTCATCGTATGCATAACGTTCTGCATCCGACATGGAATAGTATTTCAGTTTCTCACGAGCTTCCTGCAGACCTGGTGCCTGGGTATCTGGCGAGATGACTCCATTTTTCAGGTATTCAACCCATTCTTCCAATGGTGATTTAGCCACCTTATTGAATTCATTAACTCGAACTAGAATATAGGTTGGGAATATCTCTGAAGGCGATTTTCGTACTATCGTATCTTTCTCCTTGGTGCTGATAACAAGATGGTCTTGGGTATGCAAGCCCACGAAGTTGTTCAGTCCCACATAAATATAGTCAGAACCCTTGCCCAGATCAAAGTACAGGATGCTGATGGAATATACCTTCTTCACCTCTTTGTAGGTATTGCCTAGATTGATATGATTGAAAATAGACAGATTCCACTTAAAATAAATGCTTTCACAATAATATAGAATACGGAATGCATGAATATCTACAATGATAATTTCTCCCTTGCTATTTTTGGCTTTGATATCTACACGATTAAATTTATCTTCAGCTGCCTGCTGGTTGCCTTCACTCTCCAAGATATCAATAATCTTGATAGGTTCATTCAGAAACACTGTCAGGAAGCCTTCAAGCACCCCAAAGTTCGCCTTCTGGCGAAGCAAACGCTTGATAGCCCAGTCAAAACGTATGTATCTATCTCTTAGCTCTGTCATATTCTACCTCCTTATTTTAAATTATTCAGCATTGTTTATTTTTCATTGCCCTGCGTTCAAAATCACAATTCGTGATTGCGCTTTCTTCAATAAGGTCAAAAAGTCTATAAACATTTCTTTTGTCCACGTTTCCATTCTATGGCCTGTTCTGTCAACCTGTATTGTTGGCGAGGATGGTTTGGGATATCAGGATATTTACGCTCTATAGCCCCTTCGTCGAGGGCTGGCAAAATATAGGTTGTCCTAAATCTCAGTCGGCTCTTTAATCCACAAGTTTTCATCATTTCCCCTGTTGATAAATAATCATCTGAAACAGCTAGAATTAAATCTTTAACTTGGTTCGTACTTGGTTCGTACTTGGTTCGTACTTGGTTCAAATTTAATCCCAGTTGCATCCCCACAGGAGTCTTCATCGGATCGGTTACAGGCCGCACGAATGTCACGCAAATGAAACCACCGTTGATGCTCCACTTCGGTTCTGGAGCATTCTGTGCCTTGCAAGCCTCCATGATACGGAATGCGCCAGACCCCCAACTTTCAAGGAAAGTGGTACGGTAAAGCACTTCCGCCATGATGGGATTGTATGGATAGGAACTGTGTGACTGTTTGATTGTTTCTGTGTTGAGTTGTGGCGGCAATACACCAGGATTCTCAATCTCTATGCGGTCATCATATATGGCAATACTTGGCGTAAGGTTGTACTTCTCGAACTGCCTATGACAAAGGCTGTTTGTAAGGGCTTCCCTCAATGCTTCGGCTGGTACCTCCATATTTTCCTCACGACGGAAGCCAACAATTTTGCCACTCATGTTCAGGTGCTTCAAGAAGAAAGCCATACCGGCATCAAGCAGTTGGAAGAAATTTCCTTCCACCCTTTGGTTGTCGATGAACTCTATCTTATTGATTCCGCGGAAACGAGCCAAACGCAGCTGCATCTGCGTGTAGCCCCTTAATTTGGTGGAAAACAGGGCGGCAGCGGCGTTATTGGGAACGCCATCGTTCATTAGTTCAAGTTTTCTGAGTACATCCGAAAGAGGCTCTGTCAAAGCTGTGGCTGGCATGCGGTTCTTCTCCACGCCGAGCCGTATAGCTCCCCTGATGAGTTTCTCGTCCATATCATCAATGGTTATGTCATCAGCCGACTGTCTCTCCCAGGCATAATAGTTTGGTTTGTTGGCACGCAGCCGTTCCTCAAACATATTGCGAGGCATCAGCTTCGTGGTACTTTCAACCTTATAATATGGGCTACCATGATAGGTATAAGGTGCCGTTCCCCAAACGAATGCTTCGAAATACATTGCTATGACTTGACAGCCTAGTCTATCGGGTACGTCAATGTATTGAATGTCAATCGAAACTGCTGGTTCGAGACCACTCAACGCTTGGGCTATCTCTCTTTGTGTATTATCCGTAACCTCCTGTCCGAGAATCTTAAGAGACTTAGGGGCTACACCGAACACCAGCCAACCGCCAGCACCATTGAGGAATGCACAGGCTGTGTGCATACCATCCTTCAACTCACCTGTAGTTTTTTTCAACTCCAAATGTACGTTTTCATCGTTGGCTATAAGCCTTTCAAGTTCCTCTATGTCCATATTTACCTCCTTGTTTTAATGATTCAACTTTCGTGCTGCAAAGATTACGCAAACGAGCGCAATGTAAGCTTGCTTACAAATTGTCGAGTGCAGCATTCTGCTGCAAAGATACGCTTTTCTTCTGAAAGATGCAAGGAATTATTGGAAAATGTTTGAGAGTGAGGGAGATAAAAAGAAAAAGGTGTATCCCGCTTACCCGATATGTTGGGCAAGAAGGATATACCTTATTATATATGTATTGTATGACGTATCTCTTGAAAAGACCTATGCATCATTTTTCTTATAAAGACCTATTGCATCACTTTCTTTCCATCCTTGATAACGATACCGTGATAGCTGGAGTCAACCTGCTGACCATTGATGTTGAATGTCTTGGTAGAACGAAACTTGGCTGGAATAGCATGTATAGGAGTAATGCCGGTAGTTGTCCACGAATCATCGGCAATGCCCTCGCCTACAGAAGCCAGTTTGCCATCAGCTATGGTAAGCATATAACTGTTGGCAGTTCCCTCTGGAGTACGAATCAGACGCCAGTCAGTATCCTTGTCACACTTAGAGGCAACATACACTCTGTAATCACCATCCTTCAAGGTAGAAGGCAATTTCAGCACACCTCCAACTTTCACAGCATCACTACCGCTATTCACATAATAATAGGTAATCGCATTAACTACATGAGCTGATTGAATTACATTCTTTACACCATCAGAAGATTCCAGAATCACAGCGATATCACCAGAGATGTTATCACCCGTCTGATTATAGATCTTACCCGGCTGCACATTCAGCAAGGAAGCCACCTTGCTGGCTTTCAATCCTTCATCAGCATAAAAACGGGATTCATATTGAAGACAGGAAGCAGGCGAAATGCCTATCAGCATATCCTGACCTTCGCTGAACTGAAATCCAGTAGGATTCAGGAGAGCTATGTCGAAGTAACCATTTCCGCCTTTTGGTCCCCATCCCCAGTTGATGTGAACCATGCCCTGCTTGTCATATCCATCAAGCACGAAGGCATGACCGCCATTTCTTTCATCATCACCCGTATAATAGATAGGACGGTTCTGATTCAATTCCGTATAGATATACTTCATCCATTCGGCAGCCGAATAGAAAGAACGGTTCAGCCAGTTGATATTCTCATTATAGCAGAAGTAATTGATCAAACCATAACGCGCTTCCCTTGACATGGCACCAGAACCAGACTCTGTATATTGCATATCTACGGAAACACCTACAGCAGCCATCAGGGTTGCCACGGCTTTTCCCTGCTCCTCCGTATAATCTTTATGGCTTGCATAATCCTCCAGCATATTTTCCCAGTCGAAAGTGGTGTTTGCGAAATCACAACTCAGCAATCTACCATCTCCCACGGCTGGGGTAAAGCTATACTGATGACTGCCCTTTCCCCTTACAGGATACTTGTGATAATACATGATTTGGGATAAAGCCGTAGCCACGCATCCCGAAGGATAAGCCTTGTTTTTAGAATTGGTAGGACAAAGATTATTGAATGGTTTGTCCTGCGCCCAGAGCGTCTTGCAGAGAGGTTCTACCGCCTCCTTGAAATCGCCCGAAGGAATCACCAAAGCTCTTGTTACGGCAGAGCCTTTCTGCAAATCAGCCTTCATGGATTCAGATGCAGCACGAAGATACCATGCCAGAGAACTATTGGCAGAAGCATCGAAAGGAGAGTCTGCATAACCGATCACGGCATCGAAAGCATCATCATTGCTTACTACTACAAAGCGGCTATCGTCTCCCAACACTGTATAGGTATCAGAAGCCTGCAAGAGTCTGAGCGTAAGTTCTGCCTTACCACGAGTCTGTGACTGCATAGTCAATACCGAAGAAGCAATGGCTTGCTTCTCATCCATCGTTCTCTCCTTAGCCTCAACACCGCAGAGAAAGAGAGACGCTACTAAAGCTAAAGTAAAATATCTTTTCATAGGCAAAAAAATGAAAAAAGCCAGATGGGTACTGCCCCATCCGGCTTTCTTGTTATATTATTTTAAAGAGCTGGCTTCTCGTCAAATACAAAGACATCGTCGTATGTTCCGAAAGAACCGGTATTAGGTATGAAATTATACATAGCCATAGTTACCACGCCAGTTTCAGGATCATAAGTACCAGCAACACCAGAACCAGAGCCATCAGCTGCAGCATCACCATCGGCATTACCGATTACATATACTGCGCCATAAGAAGGATGATTCCAAGCTGGCTGTGGAGCTACGATTACATTATTGTCCTTATCGATAGAGAATACTATATCATACTCATATCCGTTCGCAGGATCAGCAGGAACCATAAACTTACCAGCACCAATCATATAGCAAGGAGTCTGGATTTGGAAACCAAGACCATTAGCTACGTATGTACCAGTGTAAGACTGATAACGGGTGATGGTATAATCAAGTACGGTTGCAGCATAGTAATACTTCTCTGCATCAGTAATGGCGATACGAGTTTTCTCTGATGTACCTGTTGCGATATCAAAAGAAACCTTTACCTCTGCTGTCTTCTGACCAGCAGCAAATGAAACGGTTGCAGGAACGGTAAACTTCTCATTACTACTAGACAGACCTACTGTCTGAGCCTCTGTAGAATCTACACGAGACACCTTGAATGTAAAGCTCTGCTCTGCAGTTGGCAAGAAAGATTTAGCTGTAGAGCCTTCACTTACCAGGAAAGCATTACCACCCAACTCTGTCTTAGAAGTTGGAGTATATTCATATTCATCTGTACAAGAGCTCAAACCGAGGGTAAGAACACCGAGCAGTGCTATAAATGTATATTTAAAAAACTTGTTCATAACTTTTTTAATCTTTTATATAACGATTCGTGTTATTACTCTGTCCAAAGTGGATACTTACCAGATGGGTCTGGGTTGTTCCATCCCTTAAGAGCTGTATTGTTCTCTGCCTCTGTACGATAGAAAAGGAAGTTGGTTGTAGCAGGGCGGCCATTTGTATTGATGCGAGCACCTACAGAATGGTTTGTGCCATGATAACCACGAGTCAAAGAGTAGTTCAAACGCTTCATATCGAAGAATGTGATACCCTCACCCCAAAGGTCGATACACTTCTGGAAGTAGATTTCCTTGATGATATCCTCCTTGCTTGTTGCCTTGCAAGTATATTTAGGGTCACGAGTCTTCATGAACAACTCCAAGAGTTCCTTACCCTTTGCTGCATCCTGCTGTGCAGCTGCCTCCATGCGGATGTAGTACATCTCCTCAACACGCATTACAGGGAATGCTGTAGCAGCTGCAACAGATGGAGCATCCATCTCACCCTGGTTAGGACGGAACTTGACAGATGCCATAGGAGGCATTGAAGCACCATAAGTCTTATTGACAAATGAAACCTTGTCTGCGATTGGAGAACCCGCTGGTGCTACCCACTCCAACTTACGGAAGTCGGTATCATTCAGACGATTATAAGCCAATGTATCAATTCTGATATAGTCACCAGTACCTGCACCGCAATAACCGAAGGTCTGCTCGTTACACATAAATGATATCCAGTTGACGATACCTGTAGAAACTACAACATCCTCTGATGTCTGCTGAGAGCCCCACATGAAGTCTGCCAGGTTGTTGAAACCTGTAGTGGTGTTCAGGCACTGAGCCTGAGTCATAGGCTGTACAGAAGAAGTCTTGATAGCGTTCCCTGCTGCAGCCTCAGCCTTGGCATAATCGCCTTCCCACATATAGAGACGAGCCTCCAGACCATATACGCAGTCCAAGTGAGGCAAAGTCTTCTCTGTCTTTGTGAGCTTACCGATATTCTGCTCAGCATACTCCAAATCCTCCTTGATGAATTTGATCAAGTCCTCCTTCTTAACACGAGGATTGTTACGTGCATCAGCCTCAGCCATACCCTCCTTCACGATAGGCACAGTCAAGCCAGTAACATCATTACCATCGGCATTTACACCCTTTGTAACATCTGTTGGCAAGTACTCGTACATACGACCGAGGTCGAGATAAGCGAGCGCACGGAAAGCCTTGGCAGCTGCAATGTAACCCTTCTGCTCATCAGTAGCAGTCTCCTCATTGATAGTAGAGAGAACGTTATTGGCTGTCTGGATGAACTTGTAGTAGTATGTCCAGACGAAGTTTGAACGGGCTGCATCCTGGTTGATACCCTCATTCTCTGCCCATGGCGCAAACCAGTCATAACCAGAGCCTGGTGTTACGAAAGGCTCAGTCAATGTGGCACGGATACGGATCATTGATCCGTATCCGAAGTTGAAGTGGTAGTTGTTTGGTGTATAGAATGTCTCGTTCAAGTTGTTGAAGAACGCTGGCATTGCCATCACCAATCCTTCTACGGCTGCAGCAGACTGGCTAACCTGCTCAGATGTTGCAATATCGGTAGGCTGGGTCTCGTCGATACATCCAGTGAATGTAGTAAGACTTGCAAAGGCCAAACCTACACCTAAGATTGAATTCTTTATCTTAATCATAATTGTATTCCTATATTATATAAGTTTAGAATGTAAGTGTGATACCACCAGTGATGGTACGTACGCCTGGATAATAAGAAGCGTTGGCAGCTGTCAAGCTGGTACGTGGGTCGAGACCCTGACGCTTTGACCATACCCATACGTTGTTAGCCTGAGCGTAGATGCGCAAGTTGCTCAAGTTGAGCTTGCTGATCCATGCCTTAGGGAAGGTATAACCCAAGTTGATGTTCTGGAGACTCAAGTAAGAAGCGTTTGTCAAGAAACGGTCTGACTGAGAAGCCATGTATGTATCACCATACTGCAGACGTGGGATATTGCTGTTCTTGTTCTCAGGAGTCCAAGCCTTCAGGATATCCTCGTGGAGAGCCATACCACGCATAGACTTACCGCTTGCGCTCATTGCACTAGCATAGTCGTTATCGTAAATCTGACCACCGATCTGATACATGAAATCTACAGAGAAGTCGAAGCCCTTGTAAGAAACGCTTGTTCCGAAACCACCGAATACGTCTGCCAAAGCTGTACCACACAAGTAGTAATCAGACTCTGAAGAGTTCTTGGTTGTGGTCTGACCAGTAACATTACCATTCTCATCCTTCACATTCTTGTAATAGAGAGCCTCACCAGTCTCATGATCTACACCAGCATACTTGTGGAGGTAGTAAGTGTACATAGGCTCACCCTCACCGATGAAGTAACCACCGTTAGTATAACCCTGAACACCATCAACTGTCAAAGTCTTCTTTGCATCTGGCAAATAGCTTACGTAGTTGTGGTTGTAAGTGATATTCATATTGGCACTCCAAACGAAGTCTCTTGTACGGATGATGTCACCGTTCAAGGTCAACTCAAGACCATTGTTGATCATATCACCCACGTTGTCATAGTAACCGGTGTAACCGAATGACTGTGGCAATGAGAAGTTGAAGAGCATATCTGAAGTCTTACGAGAATAGAACTCGAAAGTACCGCTCAAACGGTTCTTGAACAATCCGAAGTCAACACCAACGTTGAACTCACCAGTTGTCTCCCAGGTAATCTTTCTGTTACCATAACGGCCTACAGGAACCAGAGATACAGAACCATTAGAGTTCACGATATCGTAGTTGGTAGAATAGTGGTAGTAACCCAAAGAAAGACTCTCGATATTGTCGTTACCTACCTGACCATAGCTTACCTTCAGTTTCAAATCATCTACCCAATCTACATTGAAGAACTTCTCCTTGTTGATTACCCAAGAAGCACCCAAAGAATAGAAGGTACCCCAACGGTTCTCCTTTGCGAAGCGTGAAGAAGCATCGCGACGGAGAGATGCATCGAAGAAATAGAGGTCATTGTAGTCGTACTGTACACGACCGAAGTAACCCTCGTTGTTATACTCACGGGTATAGGAGTTAGTATTTTTCAACAACACAGCACCAGCCAACTCATCGTTAGAAGGGCTATACTGATTGCTCTTGCTACCATAGAGGAAAGCATAGCTCTGGTTGTAGTACTCATGACCGAGCATCAAAGCTACAGAGTGCTCACCGAACTCATGAGCCCAGTTCAAACGCTGCTGCAGGTTATAGTTGAAGTATCTTTCATGATACTTGTAAACCATACCATTAGATGATGCATACTGACCGAAGTAAGGGTTGGTTGTACTTGTTGTACGATACTCATCAACATAAGCATTGTTGATAGATGTGAAGGTAACATCCAAAGGCAAGCGAACCTCAACGGTACCCTGCATGTTGAAGTTGTTTCCTTCTATCTTATACTTGTCAAGCTGATTAGCAGCAAGAGGGTTAGACTGTGCAACATAAGCACGCTTCTGACCATTGATAGTAGCATCACCATAGTCATACAACTTTGTACCACTAGCCTCGTGCATCATGATGTTGCCCTGAGCGTCGCGGATATAAAGAGGATAGATAGGAGCCATTGCTACGAATGCGAACACGTTGCCAGATGAACCAGATGAACCCTCATCACCCACACCTGACTGATTGTTGGCATAGTGAGCGAAGTTGACATTAGCACCCACCTTCAACCAATCCTTGATCTTGTACTCTGACTTCAAACGAGCAGAATAACGATCGAAACCAGAACCGAAGGTAATACCCTCATTGTTCAAGTAGTTGAAAGAGAGCATAAAGTTACCCTTCTCATTAGCACCCTGTGCAGAGATGTTATACTCCTGGCGGAGGCTGTTACGGAACATGGCATCTACCCAATCATCAGCTGTAACATAATACTGCTGACCATTGTTAGATACTACACGACCCATAGTAGCATTAGGGTTCATCTTGCCGTTGGTACCAATCAGCACCTCACCTGCAGGAGCCTGGAATACGCTCATACCCAAACCGTAAGCATTGTCTGCAGTCAGGTTCTTGTTAGCCCAAAGGTTTGCATTATTTGCATCATACTTCAAAGTATTCAAAGCATAATTGTTCAATGCTGTGTACCAAGTCTCGTAGTAACCAGCAGCATTGTTGATATACTTGTAATCTGGCACTGCGCGAGAGTTAGAACCCCACTTAGCATCGAATGTAATAGAAGAAGAACCTGTCTTACCTGTCTTGGTTGTAATCATCACAACACCATTGGCACCACGTGCACCATAAAGAGCAGAAGAAGCAGCATCCTTCAATACAGTAAGGCTCTCTACATCGTCTGGGTTGATAGTGTTCATATCACCGTCATAAGGCACACCATCAACAACAATCAATGGGTCTGTACTAGCATTGATAGTACCGATACCACGAATACGAATCTTTGAGCTCTCGCCTGGACGACCAGAAACCTGAGTCATCTGTACACCGGCAACCTTACCCTTCAAAGACTCAACTGGGTTAGAAACCTGAGCCTTACCAATTTCGCCAGCACCTACTACCGCAGCAGATCCCGTGAAAGCTGAACGCTTCTGAGTACCGAAGGCTACGACCATCACCTCATCAAGGCTATGCTCGTCTGGATCAAGAACAATCTTCATGTTTTTGCCTGCCTTAACATGAGCAGGATTCATACCGATGTATGTGATTTCCAGCTTAGCTCCGGCAGGAGCGTTCAATGAGAAGTTACCGTCAATGTCGGTAACAGTACCTGTGTTAGTGCCTGCAACCTTGATAGAAGCACCGATAACTGGGCTTCCGTCCTCAGAAGAGGTCACGTGACCAGAGATTTGACTTTGTGCAAAAGCCATGCTCGTACTGAGAGCAAG
>ENA-OQID01000492-OQID01000492.1-human-gut-metagenome-genome-assembly--contig:-NODE-492-length-20947-cov-8.091950_pt1 | contig 20947 bp, 16 predicted proteins | sample MGYA00242567_ERZ504727 | MGnify/ENA primary metagenome ERZ504727 (study PRJEB26092, sample SAMD00036215) | human gut metagenome | host: Homo sapiens | study: EMG produced TPA metagenomics assembly of...
CGATTTCATTAAAAATTCCGAGAGTTCAACTCTATCCACAAAAAACATAAAAACATCTTTTCTGTACCCCACAGACACAAGCAATGCCGAAAGTCTTTGTTTTCAAGGGCTTTCGGTTTTTATTTTTGTCAAAAACGAGAAAAACGAAAAAGCCGCAGTTTTTCATTGGCTGTTTTTCCGTCTGCTAACGGAATTTATGACTGATGTCGTCCGCCTTTCGGGCGGATTTTTTTATGTTATCCGATGCGTATTTTTATGATTGAAAAATTTAAAACGAGCAAAAGTGCGCATTTATAGTTCAATAATATTGCATATTAGATAACAAAACGGGCACACTATAAGCACAAACGCCGAATTTTATTGCGCGATATTGACTGTATTTGAACGTTTTTGTATAATTAAGGCACAACAGAGATATCGGAGGTGTGAATATGCTTACAACCGACAGAAGAGCGCAGATACTTGAAATTCTGCGTCAGAACGGCTCGGTTACCGTTTCAAAGCTTGCCGAAAAATTCGAAACAAGCGAATCTACGATAAGGCGTGACCTTTTGGCTCTTTCCCAGCTCGGGAAAATAAACAAGGTTCACGGCGGAGCGACTGTTCTCGGGCAGGAATTTCTCCACAACGAGGAGGATTTCAACGAAAAATCGCTGATGAATATAAACGAAAAAGAAGGAATAGCAAAATATGCCGCATCGCAGATAAATGATGATGATTTCGTTTTTATCGACGCAGGCACAACCACCTTTCTTATGACCAAATATATTTCCTCTTCCAAAGCGACCTTTGTAACCAACGGAATCGCCCACGCAAAGGAGCTGACGGCCAAGGGCTGCAAGGTTTTTGTTATCGGCGGTGAATTAAAAAGCACAACCGAGGCAATCATAGGCTTAGTAGCCGCTTCAAATCTTCAGAAATATAACTTTTCAAAAGCGTTCATCGGAACAAACGGAGTCAGCGAAAAGCAGGGCTTTACAACTCCTGACACCGAGGAGGCAATGCTAAAAGCCGTTGCCATGGAGCGCAGCTTTGTAACCTATGTGCTTTGCGACCACACAAAGTTCGGAAAAGTTTCGGCGGTATCATTTTCACCGGTTGCGGCGGCGTGTATAGTCTGCGACAAATGCGATGACGAACAGCTTAAATCAAAAACGGTAGTGAAGGAGGTAACTGCTTAATGGTTTACACCGTTACTCTGAATCCGGCTCTCGACTATGTGATGAAGCTCAAAGCTCTCAGAACCGACGACATAAACCGTACGGACGGCGAAGAAATCTATTACGGCGGAAAAGGCATCAACGTGTCGGTCATACTCACACAGCTCGGAATCCCCAACACGGCACTCGGCTTTCTCGGAGGCTTTACCGGAAAAAAGCTTGAAGAAATGCTCAAAAACGACAATATCAGCTGCGACTTTAATCATCTTAAAAACGGCGATACGAGAATAAACGTCAAAATCAAGGCCGACAAGGAAATTGATTTGAACGCCTGCGGCCCCGAAATCACAAAAGAGGATATGCAGAGCTTTTTAAGAAAGCTTGACGGCATAAAGAGCGGAGATTATCTTATCCTCGCAGGCTCTATCCCGAATACCCTCCCCGATGACATTTACGAGCAAATACTTGAGAGAGTCTGCGACAGAAATATAAACTGCGTGGTTGACGCAACGGGCGATTTGCTCAAAAACGTGCTCAAATACAAACCGTTTTTAATAAAGCCGAATCATCACGAGCTCGGCGACCTGTTCTCGGTCCAGATAAAGAGTGATGACGACATTGTGAAATATTCGAAAAAGCTTCAGGAAATGGGTGCTAAAAACGTACTTGTTTCAATGGCAAAGGACGGCGCAATGCTTACGGACGAAAACGGAAGCGTCCACAAAATAGGCAATGCAAAGGGCAAGCTCATAAACTCCGTCGGTTGCGGAGACAGTATGGTAGCAGGCTTTACGGCAGGATATATCAAGACCGCCGACTATTCCTACGCTTTAAGACTCGGCTCGGCATGCGGAAACGCAACGGCCTTTTCCGAAAAGCTTGCAACCCGTGAAGAAATTGAACGCGTCTTTAACGCGGAGTATAAATAAGGAGGAATACTTATGAAAATCATCGACTTATTAAAAAAGGATGCGATTGCTCTTAATGTTTCTCTCACCGACAAGGAAGAGGCAATCGACAAGCTGATTTCCCTGCACGAAAAAGCAGGAAATCTTGCCGACAAGGCGGCGTACAAGGAGGCTATCCTTGCAAGAGAGGCTCAGGGCTCGACCGCAATCGGAGAAGGAATTGCCGTTCCGCACGCAAAATCGGACAGCGTAAAGACTCCCGGTCTTTCGGCAATAACGGTTCCGAACGGCGTTGATTACGGTGCTCCCGACTCCAAGCCCTCGGACATTTTGTTTATGATTGCCGCTCCCGTTGACGGAGATTTACATCTCGAAATACTCTCCCGTCTTATGGTAATGCTTATGGAACCGGGATTTTGCGCGGCTCTACGGGGCGCAAAAACGGCGGACGAATTTTTAGAAATAATCGACAAAAAGGAAGCGGAGAAATACCCCGAGGAAGCGGTAAAGCCCGAAGTAAAGCCTAAGGGTTACAGAATACTCGCAGTTACAGCCTGTCCGACGGGCATAGCGCATACCTATATGGCGGCAGAGGCACTTGAAAAAGCGGGCGAAAAATTAGGCTATCCGCTCAAAGCCGAAACCAACGGCTCCGGCGGTGCTAAAAACGTGCTCACAAAAAAGGAAATCGAAGAATGCGACGGAATAATCATTGCCGCAGATAAAAACGTCGAAATGGCACGTTTCGACGGCAAGCCCGTTGTAAAGACCTCGGTTTCAAACGGAATAAACAAGCCCGAGGAGCTTATCAAAAGAATCGTTGACGGAAAAGCCGCGATATATCACGCCGACGAAAGTGAAAAGCAGCCTATTGATGACGACGAAAAGGAAAGCGGCTGGCACAAACTTTATAAGCATCTCATGAACGGTGTTTCGCATATGCTCCCGTTCGTTGTCGGCGGCGGAGTTCTCATAGCTCTCGGCTTCCTGTTCGATACGCTTGCAGGCAATGCCGATGTCGGCGGAACCTTCGGCTTCACAAGTCCCGTTGCGGCAATTGTGTTCTGGATAGGCAAAGCGGCATTTGCGCTTATGCTCCCCATTCTTTCGGCTTATATCGCATCGTCCGTTGCCGACAGACCGGGTCTTTTGCCCGGTATGATAGGCGGCGTATTTGCGGCAAACGGTTACACCTTCAGCTCGCTGATTGAAAACCAAAGCCTTGCCGGAGATGACAAAGCGGTGTCGGGCTTTCTCGGTGCTCTGCTCGCAGGCTTCCTTGCCGGTATTATTGTAAATCTCCTCAAAAAGGCATTTTCTTGGCTTCCGAAATCAATGGACGGAATAAAGCCCGTATTTATCTATCCTCTTTTCGGCACGCTTATCATGGGCCTTCTTATGTGTCTTGTAAACCCCGTTATAGGCGTTGTCAACTCCGGTCTTTCCTCGTTCCTCTCGTCGCTCGGCGATACAAGCAAAATACTCCTTTCCATAGTTCTTGCGGCAATGATGGCAACGGATATGGGCGGCCCGTTCAACAAGGCGGCTTATGTTTTCGGCACGGCTGCAATAGCCGACGGCAACACATGGATTATGGCGGCTGTTATGATAGGCGGTATGGTTCCCCCGATTGCAATCGCACTTTCTACAACCTTCAACAAGAAGAAGTGGACATCGGAAGAAATCAAATCAGGCCCCGTAAACTATCTTATGGGTCTGTGCTTCATTACGGAGGGTGCTATCCCCTACGCCGCTTCCGACCCGGTCAGAGTTATCCCCTCATGCTTAGTAGGCTCTGCTGTCGCAGGTGCTCTTACATCACTGTTCAACGTTACATGCCCCGCACCTCACGGCGGAATCTTCACATTTATAGTATGCGACCATCCGTTTCTCTATATCGTAGCCCTTATTGCAGGCTCGGTTGTCGGAGCACTGATGCTCGGTCTTCTTAAAAAGAATCGTACAGAATCCGTATAACAAACAATCAAAAACCGTGCCGAGGGGCGGCGTCCTCTCGGCAGGTATTAAACATAAGGAGAATTATTATGGTACAGAAAACTTTTACAATCACTAATAAAATGGGACTTCATATGCGACCGGCAAACACCTTTGTAACGGAAATGTCTAAATTCTCTTCGGACGTTGACATTGTTTTCGGAGGTAAAAGGATCAACGGCAAGAGCATTATGAATATAATGGCAGGCTGCATCAAATGCGGAAGCGAAATCACCGTAGAGTGCAGCGGCGCAGACGAAAACGAAATGCTCAAAAAAGCCGAAGAGCTTATCACATCGGGCTTCGGCGAAGAATAATATTGCCGCGGCTTAATGAAAGGGTGGGTTTAATGCTTAAAGGAATCGGCGCATCTCAAGGCTTCGGAATCGGCAAGGCCGTTGTTATAAGGGACACAAACCTTGACTATTCATCCGTAAAATTTACCGATTCGGATCATCAAAAAAAGCGTCTGCACTCGGCAGTCGCCGACTTTTCCGACGAAACAAAATCACTTGTGGCGGAGCTTAAAAAGAATGCCGGAAATAAAGAGGCGGAGATACTCGAGGGACATCTTGTTATGCTTGAGGACCCGTTTATGCTCGCACAGATGGAAGAAGCAATCGACAACGGCTCTGTTGCCGAAGCGGCGGTTGACAGCATATGCACGATGTTTATCAATATGTTCTCGGGCGTTGACGACGAGCTTACGCGCCAACGCGCCTCGGATGTAAAGGATATAAGAGACAGCCTTTTGCGCATTCTTCTGGGTGTAAAAAGCGTGGATATTTCATCCGTACCGAAGGGCTCTGTTCTCATCGCCAAGGATTTCACCCCGTCCATGACGTCACAAATAAACAGGGAAAATGTTTCCGCAATTATCACCGAGGTCGGCGGCGTTACGAGTCACAGCGCAATACTCGCCCGTGCCATGGGCATACCAGCCGTTTTGTCGGTCGTCAATGCGGTTGAAAAAATCTCGGACGGCGATATGATTATTGCAGACGGCTTCAAGGGGAAAGTATTTACCGACCCCACAGAGGAAGAGCTTGAAGAATACAGAACCAAGCAGGCGGCATATCTGAAGGAAAAAGAAAGCCTCAACGAATACTTCTCAAAAGAAACCGTTACAAAATCCGGCGTAAAAAAGCATGTGTACGGCAACATCGGCAAGGCTGAGGACGCACAGAACGTATTACAAAACGGCGGCGAAGGCATAGGGCTCTTCAGAACGGAATTTCTGTTTATGGACAGAGCCTCTCTTCCCACAGAGCAGGAGCAGTACGAAGCATATTCAACCGTCGCAAAGATAACGGACGGCAAGGAGGTTATCATTCGCACACTCGATATAGGCGGAGATAAAGCGATAGATTACCTTAAAATCGAAAAAGAGGACAACCCGTTTCTCGGGCACCGCGCGATAAGATACTGCCTTGACAACCCTAAAATTTTCAAAATTCAGCTTCGTGCAATTCTCCGCGCAGCGGTTTTCGGAAACATAAAGGTTATGCTTCCGCTTGTAACGACACTTGACGAGGTCCGCAGAGCAAAAGCCCTTATCGAAGAATGCAAAGATGAGCTTAAAAATGAGGGTCTTAAATTCGCAGACATTCCCGTGGGCGTTATGATAGAAACTCCGTCGGCGGCAATAATTTCCGATTTGCTTGCAAAAGAGGTTGATTTCTTTTCCATCGGCACAAACGACCTGACGGGCTACACCATGGCTGTTGACAGAGGAAACGCCGCTGTTTCAAAGCTGTATGACCCGATTCAGCCTGCGGTTCTGCGCCTTATCGAAACGACAATCAAAAACGCCAAAAAGGCAGGCATCCCCGTCGGAATGTGCGGAGAAGCGGCAGCCGATACACGTCTTATTCCCTTGCTTTGCAAATGGGGGCTTGACGAATTTTCGGTAACACCCTCTTCGATTTTGCAAACAAGAAAAAGTATATGCGAATGCGAATAACGGCGAATCTCACGCATCATATTTTATATAATCAAGCAGCTGAGCCCTCGTGAAGCACCTCAAAACAATATAATTTGATACAGAAACGGCTTAGCCCCTCGAATATGCGTCTGCATTATCCGAGGGGTTTAGTGCATTATTATATGAAAAACCGTTTATTTTAAGCAAAACCTACTCATAACGGGCTAATAATCAACATTATCTTGCTTTTTTGTATGCTATATGATATTATTGGTATACATACTAATAATATTATAAACAGGTGATATATTTGCGTAGAAACAGCAGTGAAACAAAAAGAAAAATCTTAACGGCGTGCGTTCGGTTGTTTTTGGAGGAAGGCTACAAAAGCACCTCCGTCAGTCGAATAGTCGAGGAAGCAGGCGTCGCAAGGGGCAGCTATTTAAATCTGTTTCCGACCAAGGACAAAATCTTGCTGGATTTGACCGAATCGATGTTCGGCGGTCAATTTGACGTGGCGAGGAGTATTGCGGACAAAAAGCTGCCGCCCGTATACGCCTATGCGGTGGAAACATCTCTTCAGCTCACGCTGACGGAGCTTAACGAGAACCTGCGCGAAATCTATATTGAAGCATATTCTCAGCCCGACACGGCGGAATTCATCTATCTGCACACCACGGCGGAATTAAAGCAGATTTTCGGAGCAAATTTTCCCGATTACAGCGAAAGTGACTTTTACGAAATGGAAATAGGCACGGCAGGACTTATGCGTAACTATATGGCTCGCAAATGTGATATTCATTTCCCGTTGGAGCGCAAGCTCAGCAGGTTTTTAACGGCGGCAATGCGTGTGTATCTTGTGCCGGAGGAGGAGCAGAAAAGGGTACTTGCTTTTATCGGCTCGATTGATATTCGGGAGCTTGCCGTCACGGTTATGCATAAGCTGTTTGCCATGCTTGAAATGAAATATGATTTTAAGCTGTCTACGGACGGCGAAACGGAGGAGAGAAGATGAGAACAGGGAAAAAACTGCTCACAGGTATGCTTTTGGTGCTTTTCATTGTTTTTGTCGCCGGATGCGGCAAAACGGTAAAAACCGACGCCGCACTGCCGGAGGTGCGCAACAGCGGCACGGCAATCCAATGGAGATACCCCGCCGAAGAAGAATGGCGCGACCTTGTGGCGCTTACCGAGCTGCGAGGTGCTGCCGGAGAAAACGGCAAAGACGGAGCAGACGGAAAGAACGGCGTCGACGGAAAGAACGGTATTGACGGCAAAGATGGCGTTGACGGTAAAAACGGTGCCGACGGTAAGGACGGTAAAAACGGCACCGACGGAAAAGACGGCATAGACGGCAAGGACGGTAAAGACGGTATAAACGGAAAGGACGGCATAGACGGTAAAGACGGAGCCGACGGCAAGGACGGCATTAACGCCAAAAACATAGAGGTGCGGCGAGCCGAATCCTACATACAGTGGCGTTACGAGGGCGAAGAGTGGCAAAATCTTGTTGCGATAGCCGATATAGAGGGCCCCGCCGGACAGAACGGAACGGACGGTGCAAACGGAAAAACTCCGGAATTTCGCGTAAGCGAAAATATCCTGCAATGGCGTTATGTCGGCGATGAAATATGGCTGAACCTTTACGACCTTTCGGTTTTGAAAGGTCTTGACGGCAAGGACGGAGCCGACGGTATAAACGGTAAAGACGGTATAAACGGTAAAGACGGCAAGGACGGAACAAACGGACAAAACGGCTCTGACGGCAAAGACGGTAAAACACCTTTTATCGGCGAAAACGGCAACTGGTGGATCGGAGAAATCGATACGGGCGTGAAAGCCGCAGGTGTTGACGGCACAGACGGTGTTAACGGCGAAAAAGGAGATAAAGGCGAAAAAGGTGACACCGGTGAAAAAGGCGACAAGGGCGATAAGGGTGACAAAGGCGACAAGGGCGACGCCGGTCAGAACGGCAGCTGTTCGGGATATTTTTACGGAGAGGCAAACTCTCCGAGGACAGTACTGAATAACAGTCGTGTCAATATTTCTGTCTACGAAAAAATAAACAAGGGCGGCTTGATTTCATCCTACCGTAATAATATTACACTCAAAAAAGGACATATTTACAATGTCTGCTTAAGCGGTTCTCTCGAAGTTGGTTCAAACGAATTCAACAACAGCGGCAATTACTCTATTCAGATGACAGACGGTTATGATGACGATCTGTGCAGGGAGCTTACACGAATAAAAAGAGACGGGGCAAAAATACCGTATACCAATGATCAACATTCCTTTAATTTCAACAGAATGTATGATGCGTCAAATGAAGACATTACATTGCAGTTGTGGTTTGAAAATTCGGCATACAATACTTATCTCGGTGGCTTCAGAGGTACCATTACAATAACCGCTCTTGACTGAGCCGACATATACGAAAACGGAGGTAATAGAATATGAAAAAACGTATACTCAGTATCCTGCTCGCCCTATGTATGGTGCTTTGCCTTGTGCCGACTACGGCATTTGCCGCGGGTGAGACAAACAGGAAAGTCGAAACGGAACAAGAGCTGGTCGCCGCTTTGGCGGACAGTACGGCGGATGTCATCCGGCTGACAAAGGATATCGACATCAGCAACTCCCTGACCATCCTCCGCAAGGTCACCCTCGATCTCAACGGCTATGTTCTGAAAATGACCGGCAGCGGCAGCGTTATTATCCTCGATAATAAGAGCGGCACCACCGGCGACCTGACCCTTATCGACAGCAATCCCACGGCGGAGCACAAATTCAAGGTTAACGGCGCAGAACCTTGGGTGCTGGACGACAGCGGTACAGAGACCGTCTATGGTGGCATCATCACAGGCGGCACGGGCAGCCGGATCTTCTTCTCCAACGGGGTGGAAGGCGGCGGCGTGATCATCGGCAGCGGCGCACTCACCATGAACGGCGGCAATATCGTCGGCTGCATAGCCAATGAAGGCGGTGGTCTGTTTCTCTCTGACGGTTCGTTCACCATGAACGCCGGCAGCATTGTCGGCTGCTCAACACCGAACAGATTAACGACCGGAGAGGCCTTTCACGGCGGCATATACGCTTTTGGTCCGATGGCGAACGGAGATACAACCGGCGTGATCACGTTGACCGGCGGCCTGATCAAAAACAACGGCAGATACGCTATCAATGCTGCGTATATGACCACAATTTACGCCAACGGCGGCGAGGTATACGGTGGGGTTTACCTAAATCAGGCATGTAAGATCACCTGTCTTGCAGAAGATAACGGTATTACCGCCTTCAAAGGCAAGACGGTGATCGGCGGAACTTCCAGTGTAAATCCAAGCCATGTTGACTGGGGCCTCTTCTACGGCGGTCTGTATATTTACGGCAATATGACCGGCGTCATCGTGACCTACAAGGACGGCGACAGTGAATACGCAAAGCAGGTTCTGCCCTCCGGCACTCTCGCGACGCGTCCTGATGCTCCCGCCGCCACACCGGGCTATACCTTCGGTGGCTGGAACAAGGCCGACGGCACGGCGTGGGATTATGCAAGCGATAAAGTCACCGATAACATAACATTGTATGCAAAATGGGCAGCGAACACCTACACAATAGCCTTTGATACTACAGGCGGCAGCGAAATTGCTCCGATTACGCAGGACTATGGCACGCAGATTGCCGTCCCTGAAGCCCCGACAAGAGAGGGCTACACCTTCACGGGGTGGGACAGGGAAATTCCCACTACCATGCCTGCCGAAAATATGACTATCACGGCGAAGTGGAAGGTAAATCAATACACCATCACCTTTGATACAAACGGCGGAAGTGAGATTACACCCATTACACAGGATTACGGCACGGCAATTACCGCTCCCGCCAACCCGACAAGAGAGGGTTATACCTTTATCGGCTGGGATAAGGAAATTCCCACGACTATGCCCGCTGAAAATATGACTGTCACCGCGCAGTGGGAAATCAATCAATACAAAATTACCTTTGACACCAACGGCGGCAGCGAAATCGCACCCATTACACAGGACTATGGCACGGCAATTACCGCACCTGCCGACCCGACAAGAGAGGGGTACACCTTTATCGGCTGGGATATGGAAATTCCCGCGACCATGCCTGCCGAGAATATAACGCTTAAAGCGAAATGGAAAGATACTGAAAAGCCCACGGGCGAAATTATCATAGGCACAAATAAATGGCGCGAATTCTTAAACAAGCTGACCTTCGGTCTGTTCTTTAAGGACACGCAGACGGTGACGATAAACGCAGCCGACAACAGTGGAACCGTGTTTATCTCCTATTTGGTGACCGATCGGGATCTTTCAGAGGCGGAGCTTCAATCCCTCGTATTTAGCGGATATGAGGAGCCGTTTTGCATAGACCCCAACGGAGAATATATTGTTTATGCAATGCTTGTTGACGAGAGCCTTAATATAACATATCTTCGCTCCGACCGCATAACGCTCGATAATATCCGGCCTGTAATCGGCGGCATTGAAAACGGCAAGACCTACTGCGAGGCACAGACAGTTACAATTGACGAGAAGTATATAGATACAGTTACCGTAAACGGCACAAAGGTCACGCTTGATGAAAACGGCGGCTTTACTCTCTCTCCTGCAGACGGCGAGCAGAGAATCGTTGTCACCGACAAGGCGGGCAACACCGCCGAGATGACCGTAACGGTCAACGACGGGCATACCTATGGTGAATGGGTATCGAACGGCGACGGCACGCATAGCCGTGAATGCACCGTGGACGGCTGCAAGGGTGTTGAAACAATGGCTTGCTCGGGCGGCAAGGCAACCTGCACCGAAAAAGCGGTATGCGAATACTGCGGCAAGGCTTACGGAAAGCCTGACCCGAAGAACCACACCGACCTCAAGCATATCCCCGCAAAGGCGGCGACCGAGGACAGCGAGGGCAATATCGAGTATTGGTACTGCGGCGGCTGTGATAAGTATTACAGCGACAAAGATGGTATAAACGAAATTAAAAAAGCCGACACCGTAACGGCTAAGCTGCCGGGCAATCCGAAGTCTCCCCGAACCGGCAACGCAAGCGACCTCGCTTTATGGATTTCCCTGCTGTTTGTCAGCGGCGGCGTAACAGGCGTCACGGCGGGCCTGCGCAAAAAGAAAAAACACAAAGTATAATTTTTTCGTTTCCCTTTTCTGCTTTTACGGCAGTAAAAAGCCTCCGTTATTAAGACGGAGGCTTTCGTTTATTGCGGCTTATGCATATTCTCGATTTTTTTAATGTATTCGGTGCTGTTCTCAAGAAATCTCCGAGTATCAAAGGACTCGTTTTTAAGGCTGTTTTGAATGATAATACCATCGGAAACCATCAAAATAAGCCAAGTGAAATAGTCGGCCGAAACAACGTCTGTTCTCTCGGCGATTTTTGCCGAAATGAGCTTTTGGAATTCATCGTAGCGATGAATCAACTTAGCTCTGATTTCCTCGTCGCCGAGCAATGCCGCGTCAAAGAGGTGAAGCCTGAGCCCGGCATAGGCTATATTTCTCTCGATTACATAGTTTACAAGACGGTGCGGCGAGGTATCCTTTTCCTTGTTTTCCGTCCATTGTATCAGCTCGTCCCATTGGCGTGAAAGATAGCGGTCGGTAACGGCAAAAAGTATTTCGTTTTTGCTTTTATAATAGTAATACAGCGTGCCCTTCGAAATATTCGCCTTTTCGGCTATTTTCGCGAGAGTCACCTCCGAAAAAGAATTTACCTTTAAAAGCTCCTCAGCAGTATCAAGTATGATTTCGTTTATATTTTCGGGTCTTTGAGCTGCCATAATACCCTCCTGCAAAATTTCTTAAAGTATAACACGAACAATCGGCAATGTCTACAAAACAATATTCACAAAAAAAATACATAAGAGTGATTTTTTTAGTTAAAAGTATTGACAAACGCTTTTTGCGGAATTATACTTGTCTTATCAGTCGGTCAGTTAACCGACATATTTTTTATGCACAGTCGGGCGCGTGACCGACTGCAAGGCTGATTAAAAGAGGCTTGAAGTTATGAACATATCATCAATTAACAAAAAATTGAAAAAGACTTTCGGCGGAAAATTCAGTGCTTCGGAGGAGAACGGCTCGATTTTTGTTCGAGGCAAAAGCTCCGATTGGGGCGAAATCGTCGCGGCTTGCCAAGCGGCGGCAAAAAAATTCAGCACAACGCATATTGTCAACGATATTGTTTACACGGGCGAGCAGCCCGCTCCGACGCGTCTGCCGTCTCTCAAGGATGATTTCCTCGAGGGCAGAACACCCGACGTGCTTGTTATCGGCGGCGGCATTTCAGGTGCTTCGATAGCAAGAGAGCTGACCAAGTGGAAGCTTGACGTTTTACTTGTAGACAAGGAGGCGGACCTTGCACTTCAGGCGTCGGGACGCAACGACGGCGAGGTGCACCCCGGAATCGACCTCGGCAAAGGCTCGCTCAAGCACAAGTACATTCGCCGCGCAAACCATATGTATGCAGACGTTTGCCGCGAGCTTGACGTTCCGTTTAAGCAGGTAGGTCAATATGTACTTTTCCGCAACGCCGCGCTGAAGCCGCTTATCGGTCTGTATGCTTTTTGGCGGAAGCATCACGACGGCATAGAGGACACCGAGATAATCTCGGGCAAGGAGCTTATGCGCCGCGAGCCGAACCTCACACCTGAAACAAAATTCGCAATGTATAATCCGAGCGCAGGCTGTGTTTGCCCGTACGGACTCACCATAGCCTATGCCGAAAACGCCGTTCAAAACGGCGCGCAAGTAAGCCTTAACACCGCCGTGCTCTCCATGGAGGTGTCGGAGCATAACATCATAAGCGTTACCACCAACAGAGGCGTTATTCATCCGAAAATCGTTATCAACGCCGCAGGTGTTTTTGCCGAGGATATCGCCGCCATGGCGGATGACAGATTTTTCTCGATTCATCCGCGCCGAGGAACCAACTCGATTCTTGACCAAAAAGCAGGCGCATATATGCACTCGGTAGCCTCCGTAAAGGACATAAGCGTTCACGGTAAAACCCATTCAAAGGGCGGCGGCATATTGCACACCGTCCACGATAATCTTCTCGTCGGACCCGACGCCGTAGAAACGGTTGAAAAGGAAAACACGGAAACACGTGCCGAGAGCATTAAAACCGTCTTCGACAAGCAGACTCAAACAATGCCGGCGCTGTCAAAACGTGATATAATCACTTATTTCACGGGCGTTCGCGCTCCTACCTTTGAGGAGGATTTTATACTTGAACCCGGCAGAAGAACAAGGAATTTGATTCACGTAGCCGGTATTCAATCTCCCGGACTTACAACCGCTCCCGCGGTTGCCGTCGATATGGCGGAGCTTGCGGTCGATATGCTCGGCAAGACCGAGACGGTTGAAAAAAACAACAATTATAATCCTATTCGCAAAGGCGTTCCCGTGCTTCGCGAAATGGACGACGATACAAGAGGAAAAATGATAGCTGAAAATCCCGACTACGGCGAGATTATTTGCCGCTGCGAGCAAATCAGCAAGGGCGAAATTCTCGACGCTTTGAAATCCCCGATATGCGTTCCGACGGTTGACGGTATCAAAAAGCGCATAAGACCGGGAATGGGACGTTGTCAGGGCGGCTTCTGCTCGCCGCTTGTCACCAAAATAATTGCCGAATTTCTCGGCGTTCCGCTGTATGAGGTTAAAAAATCCTCGGCGGAAGCGGTGATAACATACGGCGAAACAAAGGTAAACGAAGGAGGCGAAGAGTGATGACGACAGGTAACTATGACGTACTCGTTGTCGGCGGCGGCCCTGCCGGACTTGCGGCGGCGATAAGCGCTCATGATAACGGTGCCAAGGTTCTCCTTCTTGAAAGAGAGGCAAGGCTCGGAGGAATACTCAAGCAGTGCATTCACGACGGTTTCGGTCTTCATCACTTCGGAGAGCAGCTCTCCGGTCCGGAATACGCCGAGCGGTTTGAGGATGAGCTGTACAAACGCAATATCGAATACAGCACCCTGACGTTTGTCACGAAAATAGACAAAAACGGCGACGGAGGCTTTACGGTGCATACCGTCGGCAGAAGCGGCGTTTCGGTATTTACGGCAAAATCGCTTGTGCTGGCTACGGGCTGCCGCGAGCGTACCGCCAAGCAGGTATTTATCCACGGTACGCGTCCTGCGGGCGTTTTCACGGCCGGAACCGCACAGCATTTTACAAATCTGCTTGGGCTTATGCCCGCCAAAAAATGCGTAATTCTCGGCTCGGGAGATATAGGACTTATCATGGCGCGCCGGCTTACGCTTGAGGGCGCAAAGGTTCTCGGCGTTTATGAGGCAAAGCCTACGCCGTCGGGACTTACGAGAAACCTGCATCAATGCCTGCACGATTATGACATTCCGCTGCACCTGTCGCACACCGTCACTCGCGTGTTCGGAGTTGACAGGCTCGAAGCAGTTGAGATTTCAAAGGTTGACGAAAATATGACTCCGATACCCGGCACACAGAGCCGCGTCGAATGTGACACGCTGATTCTCTCGGTCGGATTGATTCCGGAAAACGAGCTCGCCGAGTCCGTCGGAGTAAAGCTTGACCCACGCACAAAGGGTCCCGTATGCGACGGCCAGTGTATGACGAGCATCGACGGCGTCTTCAGCTGCGGCAACGCTTTGCACGTCAACGATTTGGTTGACTTTGTTTCGCAGAACGCCGAGCAGGCGGGAAAGTCGGCCGCTGCTTATTCGGGCAGAGAAAGACGGCTTATTGAGATAACCCCGGGTGACGGCTTATTGTACGCAGTGCCGCAAAGGCTCAATCTCAACGAGGATAACAGTAAAACAGACCTGTATTTCCGCGTCCGCGAGGAGGAAAACAACTGTGTGCTTCATATTTACGCGGACGGTAAGGAAATACTTAAAAAGCGTTACGCATTTATGCGTCCGCCCGAAATGGAAAATCTCACGATTGATTTCAGCGCATGCGAATTAAACGAAAACAGCCGAGTGGAGCTTCGGCTGGAAAGACTCGGTAAAGGAGACGGTGTAAAATGACAAAAGAATTGGTTTGCATCGTTTGTCCCCGTTCGTGCAGAATGACGATTACATCAGACGGCGACGAGCTCGTTGTGACCGGCAACACCTGCAAAAGGGGCAAAGAATTCGCCGTAAGCGAAATGACCGACCCGCGTCGTACCGTTTGCACAACGGTGCGCACCGCCTTCCCTTCGGTACCGGTTCTGCCCGTTCGCGTATCGGGGCCGATTCCCAAAAACAGAATTTTCGACCTGATGCACGAGGTAAACCGTATCACCGTTTCAAAACGACTCGGACGAGAGGAAGTCGTTGTACCGAATATTCTCAATCTCGGCGTGGATTTGATTGCAACAAGCAATATCCTGAAGGACGAGAAGAAGCAACCTTAAAAAAGAAAGAGGGGAAAATCTTTAATGGAACAGTCACTTGTGCTGACCTTTGACGTCGGCACGCAGAGTGCAAGATGCTTGCTTGTCAATGAGAGTGGAGACTTTGAGGATAAGGAGCAGCAAAAATACAAGGTCCCTTATTTATCAAAACAGCCCGGATGGGCAGAACAGACCCCGGATTTTTATTTTAACATTATAGCCGAAATGTCAAAAAAGGTTATCGAGAGAAATGCCGATAAGCTTGACCGTATAACAGCCGTATGCCTTACCTGCATACGTGACACGGTGCTTTGCCTCGACAAAGACAAACGTCCGCTTCGCGACATAATATTATGGCTCGACGAGCGTGAGGCCGACGAGGACGGACAGATTCCGGCAGCAAAACGCGCATTGTTTTCGCTTGTGGGAATGGGAGAATCGGTAGATATGATTTACCGAGCCTCTACCGGCAACTGGATTATGCAAAACGAGCCCGAAATATGGGCCAAAACAGACAAATACGTTATGCTGCCGTCATACCTCAACTATCTTTTGACGGGCGAGCTTAAGGATTCCGTGGCAAATATGATAGGTCACGTACCGTTTGATTACAAAAACCGCCGTTGGATGAAACCCGGTGCTCTCACGCGCTGCGTGTGCAATGTTCCGTCCGAAAAGCTCTGTGAGCTTGTTCCGTCGGGAGAGGTCATAGGCAAAATCACAAAAGATGCGTCCGAAAAAACGGGCATCCCAATGGGACTTCCGCTTATAGCAACCGGCTCCGACAAGGGCTGTGAAACCATCGGTATGTCCGTTGTAAAATCAAACCGAGCAGCAATTTCCTTCGGCACGACCTCAACCTTACAGATGGCGGTAAAAAAATATTTTGAACCGCAGCCTTATATGCCGGCTTATCCGGCTGTTCCGAACGATATGTTCAATCCCGAATTCGAGGTCTATCGCGGATTTTGGATGATTTCGTGGTTTATAGAGCAGTTTGCCGCGAAGGATAAAGTTGACGCCGCCGAGGAGGGCGTTTGCATAGAGCGTTATCTTGACGATAAAATCAAGGATATTGAGGCCGGCTCCGGCGGACTTATTTTACAGCCGTTTTGGACTCCGGGCATCACGAACCCGAACGCAAGCGGCGCAATTATAGGCTTTTCGGATTTCCATACGCGTTATCATTTGTATCGTGCCATAATAGAGGGCATCTGCTTAGAGCTGTACCACGGGCTCGTTAAAATGCAAAAACGCTCAAGCGTCACGGTAGATGAGCTTTTTGCCGGCGGAGGCGGCTCCAGCAGCCCGGTCGTATGTCAAATTGCCGCAGATGTGTTCGGCTTGCCTGTACACCGTATTCAGACTCACGAGGCGAGCGCAGTCGGCTGTGCCATGGTCGCGTTTATTTCACAGGGCGTTTACGGTAGCTATGAGGATGCCATAGAGCATATGGTACATAAAAAAGACGTATTTATTCCGAACGAGGAAAACCACCGAACCTATATGAAAATTTACGGCAAGGCGTATTCTCACCTTGCCTCAAGATTAAAGCCAATAGAAAAATACCTACATCATTTTCAAACAGGAGGACACTGATAATGAGTACAAAACCGTATAAGGGCTTTGAGCCTAAATGGATGCTTCAGAGAGCACCTGAGGACAGCTATCGTTCAATTTTCCGCTGGGGCGACCCCGACTTCTTCAAATATCCGAAGGAGAGCCTTTACAAATATGTTAAAAAACGCTGCAATCTCAAGGACGAGGAGTTTATGCAGTATAATGACGATTTGGGTCTTGACCCCGTAAAGCTCGGCGAAGAGCACGCTCCGAAGATTGACAAAAAGCACGTAAAGGCCATTGCCGCAATAGTCGGCGAAAAGAACGTCTCACAGAGCGACTACGACCGTCTCGCCGTTTCCTACGGACAGACAATGTACGATCTTCTCAGAATGCGTCACCGTCGTTTTGACTCTCTTCCCGACCTTGTTGTTTTTCCGGAGACAAGCGAGCAGATAGAGAAAATCGTAGCCTACGTCACAAAGAATAAAATACCGCTCTATGTTTACGGCGGCGGCTCGTCGGTTACAAGAGGCGTTGAGCCCATTAACGGCGGCGTTTCTCTTGATATGCGCCGCAACTTCAACAAGGTCATTAAATTCAATGAGACCGACCAGACCATTACCGTTCAGGCAGGTATGTCCGGACCAAAGCTCGAGGAAACGCTTCAAAACGCTCAGAGCCTTTTCGGCGCAAAGCGTCCGTACACCTGCGGTCACTTCCCGCAGTCGTTTGAATATTCCTCCGTCGGCGGTTGGACCGTCACACGCGGTGCCGGTCAGAACAGCACCTATTACGGCACCATAGCCGATATAGTTGTTTCGCAGAAATACGCCACACCGATAGGTAAAATCGAGACAAGTCACTATCCGAGAGAGGCAACGGGACCGAATCTCAATCAGGTCATGATGGGCGGCGAGGGCACCTTCGGCGTTCTTACCGAGGTCACGCTCAAGTTTTTCCGCTGGATGCCCGAAAACAGAAAACGCTTTTCTTATATGTTCAAGGACTGGCCGACAGCTATGCGCGCAGCTCGTGAAATGATGCAGTGTGAGTGCGGCTTCTCCTCTGTTTTCCGTCTTTCAGACCCGGAGGAAACTTCATTAATGCTCCATCTTTACAACGTTGACGAAACGCCGCTTGAGCCTCTTCTTGATAAATTGGGCTACAAGGACTTTGAGCGCTGTCTCTTCCTCGGATTTACAGACGGCGAAAAGGGCTTCTCAAGAAATGTTGCGCATAACATAATGAAAATTGCCGTTAAGCACGGCGGTATCCCGATGACCGGCTACGTATGCAAGGGCTGGGAAAAGGGCCGCTTCAACGACCCGTATCTTCGCGATACACTCATGGATTTCGGTTTTATGATTGATACGCTTGAGTGCACGGTCAACTGGTCAAATATGGCTCGTGTTCACCGTGAGGTTCGTGAGGTTTGCCATAAGCTTCCGAACACAATCGTTACAACTCATATGTCGCATTGCTATCCGCAGGGCGCCAACCTCTACTTCATCTTTATGACTAAAATGCAGGACGAAGAGGAGTTCCGTGCTTATCACGCAACAATTCTCGACGCCATACAGAAGAGCGGTGCAGCCATCAGCCACCACCACGGTATCGGAAAGATGTTTGCCCCGTGGCTTGAGGGCTACCTCGGTGAAAAGGAATACGGTATAATCCGCACGCTTAAAAACTATTTTGACCCCGATTACCTTATGAATCCGGGCGGAACCATAGGCCTTGACCTTAAGCCCGAGGACAAAAAGTATCTGCGTGAGCATACCGAGTATGTTGACGAACTCAAGGACTGAAAAGGCTGTTGAAGCGCGGCTCAAAGCCGTAACGTCAAGCATAAACACATAAAATCAAGGCTTTCGTTTTAGGTGAGACGAAAGCCTTTTTATTGCCGATCACAGAAAAGCTTACTTTTTGTATAAGCTTTCGGCATTTGCGGATATTGACTGTTTGCCGTCGTAATTATATAATAATTTATAACATAATTTTGCCGCATATGTAATATGCCGCACAAGTAAAGAGGTTCATCATGACAAATAAAAGCTATTCAATTATTTTCAGCAGCCCAACAGGCAACACGAAGCTGCTCGCCGACGCCATTCGCGACGCGCTGCCGGAGGAAAACTGCAATTATTTCGGAGTGAGCGAAAACGCCGATACACAATCCGACATTTTATTTATAGGCTTTTGGACGGATAAGGGAACCGCCGACAAGGCAACCTTGGATTTGCTCGAAAAGCTGAAAAATAAAAGGATTTTTCTTTTCGGAACGGCGGGCTTCGGCGGAGACGAGGAGTACTTTAAAAAAATCCTCGCAAGCACAAAAAAGAGCATTAGCGGCAGCAACATCACAGTCGGTGAGTATATGTGTCAGGGAAAAATGCCGCAAACGGTCAGGGAGCGCTATATCAAAATGAAAAGCCTGCCGAATCCCGTGCCGAATCTCGATATGCTGATTGAAAACTTTGACCGTGCTCTGTCTCATCCCGACGAAAACGATTTGAAAAGGCTGAGGCTCTCCGTGGAAAAGCTGTAATATTAAGCGACAGCGCGACCTACCCCGCTAAGCTGTGCCGCGTATCACATTACTATTGATTTATTGCAAAAATAATGATAAAATATTCAGCGTAGCACGTAAGCAGGTGTAGTTTAATGGCAGAACATCAGCTTCCCAAGCTGAATACGGGGGTTCGATTCCCCTCACCTGCTCCAAAAACGGCAAGTATCCTTTGATACTTGCCGTTTCTTTACTTTTCGCATTTTACTCTCGTCTCGCTTTTCTTTCGTCTACCCTCAGTCCGCTCACTTCATTATTCGCTGTTCACTTTTCTCTCTTCGCTCAACCTCTCCTCTCTTGCAGAGGAAGGTGAGCCTCGTCAAGGCAAGCCGGAGGGATTCTGCCTCCCTTGTAAAGGGAGGTGGGCCTCGTCAAGGCAAGCCGGAGGGATTTTGCCTCCCTTGTAAAGGGAGGTGGGTTGCCGTCAAGGCAAGCCGGAGGGATTCTGCCTCCCTTGTAAAGGGAGGTGGGTTGCCGTAAGGCAAGCCGGAGGGATTTCATAGGGGTTATACGGAATTTATATAGAAAGCAAATTACTTTTTAATCCCTCAGTCTACTCACTTCGTTCGTAGCCAGCTCCCTTTTCAAGGGAGCCTTTTTTGTCGCTCCGCGACATTTCCCCACACCGTGGGGAATCACCATTGCAAGTGAGACAGATAACGGAGGGGATATAAATTATGGTGTTTGACTTGCATATCGCGAGTATTTGCAAAATCAAAAAAGCCCTTTGAGAAAAGGTATTTCTCTCTCAAAGGGCAGGTTGATAAACCGGAATTTGTGAATTACTTAAATAAAGCATATATAATAACGAATACAATGCCAAGAATTATGGAACTTATACCCGAAACAAGTGGCATTATCAAATTCTTCTTGCTGTTAACAATAGCTTTATCCGGCTTATCTTCATATACTCTTAGTTCCACAACATCATTAACCTTATATGTGCAATTAGGTGTAAACGATGAAATTCTGTGTTCAACTCTAAATGTTTTATTATTGTATTGATATTCAAAGATAGGAGTATAGGTAAATCCGTTCCCTACCCCGAGACTTTTGACGACTTCGATTACTTTTCCTTGAACAACTATATATCTTTTTGCTTTTTCTTTACGAAAAGTAACCAAAAAGCAAATCCCAAATATTACAAGCGCCATTCCCACCATAAATAAATATTTCATAATATATACCTCGCATAAAATTCAGCTTCGTATTCCATTCATTTTAGAAAATGGGCAACTCCGACTGGAATTGCCCACTCGCTATGCTTGCTATCTTAACATAACATTCAGTATCGCACAAACTTTTGATAAAAGGATTTTTCCTCTCTCAAAGGGCAAGTTGGCAAACTTGAAGTTATAGTGCAATCTTTTTCCATTTTCTAATCTTGGTTCTAAAGGTTCCGAACGGAGCAACTGTATTAACATGT
>ENA-OQID01000496-OQID01000496.1-human-gut-metagenome-genome-assembly--contig:-NODE-496-length-20845-cov-27.939908_pt1 | contig 20845 bp, 22 predicted proteins | sample MGYA00242567_ERZ504727 | MGnify/ENA primary metagenome ERZ504727 (study PRJEB26092, sample SAMD00036215) | human gut metagenome | host: Homo sapiens | study: EMG produced TPA metagenomics assembly of...
TAAGTTTTCATAAGCATTTCTTAATATAAGTTATTGATTTACAGACGATTAAATATTAATTTAACGCAGTATTGATAGTATTAACACACGATGGTTTTTCAAATATAGTACCTGTGATATCAGAAGTGGTCTTAACAATACTTCCCAACAGAACTTTCCGTGAAACCATTTTGGGATATTTGGAGAAATCCAATTTTTCATAATCACGCAACTCAACGTAAATCTTAGACAGTATATCAAATGAAGACGCAAGGTAAAGAACAATACTATTAACACATGCAAAACATATCGTATCCTGAGGACTAACTGTAACAGTTGCATGTTTAAAGTCTTCCATTTTGCAGGGAGACTCACTAGGAAAATGGTTGTAAAACACCCTCAACATGGATGCAATCATCTTAAAGCGATCACATAGAGCACAGACCAGCATATAGCAATCATAATAATACAACCATCTATGCACTATCTCGTAATTTTCATGATTCCTCACGTATGTTTCAAACTCCTCCTTTGTCCATCCACATTCAGCTGTATTTCCTGCATCTCTAACCCAACAGGAAACCCCTCTATAATCCCTATCAAACTGGTTACATCCTCGAAATATTATATCTTTAAAGACATTAGACAGGTCATAACCTTTATCTATAAGAGAATCGAGTTTATCATATATAGGTCGAAGAGTTTTGTTATTAGTATCAAAATCCATAGAGTAATATTTTATTTTACCCATTCATCCTTTTCAAAGTCATATTTCTTGATAACCTTTGCCGGAATACCAGCTGCCACCGAGTAATCTGGAATATCTTTGGTAACGATGGAATTGGCACCAATCACACAATGCTTACCTATACGCACTTTGCCCACAACTACCACATTGGTACCAAGCCAGGAGCCTTCCCCAATAATAACTTTGCTATCCATTTGTGACATTATCCCTTGCTTACAAACTGGAAGTTTGATATTTCTGTATTCATGGTTATGATCAGAAACAAACACATGAGGACCGGTAAGAACATCTTTTTCAAAGATAACCTCATTAACAGAAGAGATTGTTGAATGATTGCCAATTTCAACTCCATCGCTTAGCATACCATGCTCTTAGTTCCATTTGCGTAAATGCAAGTTGAAGGACGCACAGTTACATTGCTTCCAAATTTTATACATCCACGATTAACAATTTTGACACCAAGTCCAACATAGCATCCCCCCACAATTCAAACGATTACCTTTAATTATTATAAATATAATCAATTTCTTTACTAAATTTGCTATCATTTCAACTTATTTATCATAAATTCAACACCCTCTACAAACTTTCTCTCAGAGCATTCAGACGCCAAGAAATCCAATAATTTCTCAGAAGCGATAATATTAGACTTGGCATTTCCGAGTTTCTCATTTATTACCTTCTTCCAAACATCTACATCATTTGGCAACAAACAACCTCTACCATCAGAAAGATACTCTCTCGTTGTCATGGTATCAGTTGTTATTATATACTTCATATTTGCAGCAGCTTGGAACAAAACTATCAAAGCAGCAGGAGCTTCTGTGTCTAAAGGCAAAGCTACAATCTCACAAGAACACATTTCTTTCATAAAATCTTCCATAGAGATATTATACCTAGCTAGCACATTACTTGGTAGTTCATGTTGATATTCATCATAAGTCACTTTTGGCATCACCAAATGAAACTGGACATGAGGCATTGCCTTCGCCACTTCGATCATAAATTTCCAATCACGACCATTTCGACCACCACAGAAAACTGTATTAAGGCAAACATCCAAGGAGGCGTTGACCTTATAATCTCCATGAAAGACATCATGAAGTAAGAATAAGTCCTTATCTATACCAAGCCTATTTTTTAAGTGTTTACCATATTCTACCGAAGTTATGCTTGCCACAAAATGTTTGCTTTTCAAAGCCTTCTTATAAAGCCATGCCACAATCTTGTTCTTGAAAGAATCTTTATCCTTCAAAAGAAGATTGACACACACAATCTTTCTCCTTTTAAAGGTAAACCTACATAGCCAATAACAAAGGATAGCTTGAAAATCATACCAACATACAATGGTATCATAACTATGAGAAACCTCTAAGGCATACTTACACCCTTTCAACCACCCAACTATCAGTCTCTTTGACTTAGGAGAGTATATTTCATTCACCTCACCATGAATCATTTGTGAGATGAAAGAAACCTTTCCTTTGTCTCCAGGATTGTCAAATAAAAGATAAACCATAAGTTAATGTTCACTAATTCCGCGTAGTTTTCGTGTTAATCCTAACAAATGCAGTCTCTCCAACAATTCTCTGATTTTATTTCGGCTAGAGTTTCCGCCAAATCCCCAAGAATTAGCACCAAGATGGGTAGAATACTTGATAGGAGTACCATCGGCAACCTTAGAGGAAAAGACCTCTGCTGGATATACTTCCATTCCATTGCTCAATCGTTGAAACACAGGATAATACTGAAAATTATACTTTTCATGTAAAACTCTTGCTATCACACGAGGCATGATATTATTATTCATGGCCTTAGGGTTCAAAGAGAAGTGTCTTCCCTCATAATAATCCAAAACATCTTTTAGCCATGATGCCCCCTTTTCTGCACCAAGTACAGCAGCCTCTATACCAACAAGACGCTCTTTCTTATTAGATATATGAGCATAAAGGAAATAAGAGTGAAACTCAACAGAAGAAAAGGAATGTAAATTCAAGAATGGATCAAATGATTTGTGTACCATCACATCAGAATCCAAATAGATGCCACCATAATTATATAAGGCATAAATACGAATATAATCTGCACAGAATGCATATTTCTTAGTCTCAAAAGCCTCCTTCACATAAGGTACAGAATCTATATCAAAACGCTTTCTGTCCCATTTGATAATCTCATAATCTGGCAGCACTCGCTTCCATGAATCAATACACTCTTGAATTTGCGCTGGAAATGGATCATCACTCAACCAGCAGAAATGAATAATTTTTGGTATTCTCATAATTTACATTATACTTTTTACTAATCTATATGTTTTACCCAAACTATTTTTTCTTATCGACTTGTAATAAGAAGACCATAGCAAGGATTTCAATTCTTTTTTGTTTTCATCCAAAAATGCTCGATACTCAGGATGAGAACGATAGGAGGATGTCAAGAGACCATAACTTAAGCTGAAGACGCCTTCCTCCAATATGGTTATTTCTTTATAATTTGCAGAAGATTCCGAAAGCTTTCGGAAATTCTTAATGATCCATAGTGTATCATGAAATCTCTTAATCTTAAAAGTAGAAGTGATGCTTCCACTCTCTCTAATATTATAATTGTACCAAATGTGCTTCAAAGGCAAGATGCACTTTGCCTTGGTATAGCATCTTATCAAAAAATCTTGATCCTCATGATAAATGCCTGGGGTAAACAGCAATCCATTCTTCTGCAAGAAACTTCTAGAGAACAAAAATTTTGGGGAAACCCCTGTCGGTAATTTTCGGCAATAAAAATAACCATCATGCTCTTCGCCATAATACCTGCAATAAGAAGGCTTAGAAAAAAGAGTGGTAGGAGTAAAATTATCTCCCCTTTGCTCATTCAAGTCGAAGCAAAACATTTCCACATAGGGATGACGAGTAATTTCCCCCAATGCCTGACTTATGGAATTTTCAGTAATGCTATCATCACTATCCACGACCCATATATAATCTCCCTTTGCCACTTTTATGCCGGAATTACGAGCAGCACTAAGTCCTTGATTTTTCTGATTGATTATCGCCAAATTCGTGTGAGCATCAGCAAACATTTCTACAATAGCCATAGAATTATCTGGTGTGCCGTCATTGACAACTATCACTTCAAACAGGCTTTCGTCCACACCTTGTTTATATATACTGTCCAATGTACCTCTAATAAAGGGTTCTACATTATAAACAGGTATTACTATTGATAATTTCATCATTTATTTTTGATTTAAAAATTTCACCCAATCAAACTGGTCATATACCTTATGCCCCCAAAATCCCTTGAAGTCCATAATATTACCTAATTCGTTACAATTTTCATAGCCCTTTACATAGAAGCCACAAGTTATATCTGGATATTCAACATGAGTTAAGGCTACTTTATTTTCATAAGATAAATGCTCAAATTCTTCTAAACACTTCTTTGTGCAGCCATCTTTTTCTGACAAAACAACAAAGATATTGTTCCATTGTATTCGTCTTGCTCTACGTTTCCACGCACTGACACCTTCCTCAAAACTCTGATAATGAAGAAAATACACATGAATCACCCCCCCAGAAGTCCCGCAGGACACGCTTTATGAGGAATCTCTGTAAACTCTGCATATACCAGCTGTTTTAAATTTTTCAGAAAGAAGATGTAGTCTGGGAAAGGGATATATAGATTGACTGTTGGCGTATCGAAGCGCAATTTCAAATCATGATATATACATCCTGCCAAACAATTATTTGCAATGATTGTAAAATCATGATTTTTCAATCTCTTTCGCAGAATCTTATTTTGTAATTCTCTTAGTTGTTGTTTCATATTGTCTTTCTTTATTTGCAAGAAAAAAGTAATTGAATTTCACAAACACAATAACATATATCATAAAATAAGAAATATTAATACCTGGCAATGATGATAAAGATTTTTCTACAGCAAAAGCCAATATACAAAATACAACAACGTACATTTTCTTTTTTAATGCGTAAAGAAGCGGGAAAAGAAGATAAATTAAATAAGACACTACCCCTAAAAGACCTTGATCTATCATCAATGGAAACCAAACACTCTCTGCACCTAAAATTTCATCAGGGAAGAAAGCTTGTACATATTCAAAAGTATAAGCCAGGCCATTTCCTAATATAGGAGAAACTCCCATAAAATACAGAGCCAGATTGAATTGCATCTCACGCATGTCACTATTACTACCTGAAACCGATTGGGTATCCGTAAATGAGACTATAATTTTATCCAAAAAACCTATAGACAAAAATAATATAACAACAAGTAATGGAATAAATCGTTGTATTTTGCGCGACTTAATTGTTTGGCTATTAACAAAGTATACTAACATACAGAAAAAGCCTGCTATTACACTTCTAGTACCTGTTAATAAAGTACATAACAGTAAACCTGCCAACAAATAAGGAACATATTTTACTTGTTTCTGATTTAAGCCGACCCTTTTTTGCGCAGCAAATCCAAACAACAAGAAATTCATGGTGCAACAGCAACCTAAAGCTCCACACAAAGGCAAAAATGACTGCATACGTTTAACACCAAAACGTATTTCATCCGTATAACCTATAGAGCCAGAAAAAGCATCACTAGACTGCATAAACCTTATTATAGGATTATCTCTTGTTATTTCTTCAAACAAACCATACAAGATTAATGCAGTTAGAAATATAAAAGAATGTTTTAAAAACAATCTCAATTCATGCTTACTTTTGATACTCTGCCAAACGACTATAGGAAACAAAACTTCCAAAGAAATCATAGTAATACAACTTCCCCAATGTTTGAACACACCATATATATTAGATAATAAAATGGAGGTTCCTAAAAGCAATGAAGAAAGAATAAAAGGATATTTGTAAATTTTCAACTTACCCTTTAAAACTGCCAGCAAAAATATAGCCAATGAAATGCAACTCATTACAGAAAATTGTTTAACCACCAACATCTGCAAAGGAAGTATCCAGGCTGCAGCTATTATGACATATTTATCAAAGTCTATAAATAGCATAATTATAAATGCCATTAGACACAAAATAACCCAAATAGACATATTTTTATTTTTTGATTAATACACTATGTATTGAAGACCTTAAATAGTTTATCGACAAAATTCTTTGTTTTCTCAAAGATTCTTGTGCAAATATTATGTCTTGATTTAAATCTAAGTCTGAAACATTAGCATCTAGTGATATAATACTTGAATGTAAATTCAGAGACTCCAATAAAGTCTTTATACGATCATCAGAAGATTTATCGTCAATGACAGAAAATACTTTTTTTCCGAAATTAACAGCGAATGCTGTTCCATGAAAGGATGACGTTACGACACAAGTTGCATTAGCAAATAATTCAACAAACTCTATTGGACTAGGGCTTACCTTAGTCCATATATTTTTTTCACATCCACTATCTCCTATATAAACAACTTCGGCACCTGTACGCAATTGTAATTCACCAATCAATTTATATATTATTGGAGATGGGTCTACTGCATATTTTAAAATATAGACTAAAATATAATTTTTACGTTTTACATGTCGAGCTGCATTAATTCCAAAAGCTGTCAACCACTCTTGTGCCGAAAGCAAAAGTGTGGGATCCAAGACAACAGGTACCTTACGTCCAATCATTGCCTTTATCAAACCTTGCCCATTTTTTTCCCTAACAGATAAGAAAGAATACTTATCTAAAAGCATAGAATACTGTTGCTTCAATTTATCTTCAATATTATTACATGCAAAACTTGAAGCATACGATATTTGAGGGGCATTAGTAACAAAGTCTAGTAAAAATGTCAAATCCCCTTTAGTATGCACAGGATTCCAAACTTGATCACTACCTGTTATATATGCTCGATATATTGGAGGATTAGTATTTATTTCTTCGGGGCAGTTATATTTTGGTGAGAGATGAAAATAATCACGATAAAACTTCTCGAATTTATTGACCTTTCTCCAATAAGGATTTAAACCAAAAAACTTTGAAACTTTTGACTTGAAAGTTATAGGTGTATATGACGTACCTCGTTGATACTGAAAAACATTTGGATACATATAGTCTATTATCTCACAAGTATAGCCCATATTCTCTATCACTCTCTGAGTAGCATAAGCTTGCAATGCCGAACCATAATTTACGACTCGATGCATTGTCAATATTCCTAAGTCCTTTATTTTAGATTCCATAATGTCTTTTTAAATAGCTCAAAGCTCTTGTTAGAAACTTACATAGAAATACCGTATTCTTCAATCCAATTCTACTTTTTATAATAGATAAATTTATAGAATAACTGCGGGGCAAAACTGGATTACTTTGCATTTGTCCCTCGGCAACAACGTCAAATGGATATTTTATAAGTTTACAATTTATATGTTTCAGAACATCATTTCCTTTTTCCGTAAAGGCTATAGCGCAACTAACACCATCCTCATCATCTTTATAGGTTTCACCCCACATATCTCCAATACGTATATCAGCAGATGAATGCTCATATTTGTATTTGCAATTTTTATAGCATTGCTTTCCAAAGCACAAATCCCCTAGGAACAAAGCATAAAACATGTCTCCCTGCGACAAGCGGCTCTCTAAATAACTTTTTTTTTCCCTTATTAACATATCGTAAGAATCATGCCAATTTATCTTCTCGCCATGCTCCTCACCATCAATGCCCATTGCCCAGGAATCATGCCATCCAGTCCACTTGTTACGCCATGAAGCATAAGTGATTTTGCCCACTTGCTTCTCTGCCCACTTGGTATATTTCTGCCATACTACCATAGATGGAACACCATGACAGAAGAAATCAAGCAGCACAAAATTATCTTCGCAATGGAATTTCTTGATATATCTTCTAAAAGAATCTATCTGGCAAGGTGTACCAGTAACCAAGTATTTCTCCTTGCGATTAATAGCCTTGAAGCCGTCAACGGTATAGCTCTGAATATACTTACTTCCTGAACTCGGTATTAATTCCTCTACTGTTGTTGCAATATAATGTTCGGCTCTATTCTTCTCCGCATCATATCGAACACCACAAACTTTATACCCCTGGTTCAAAAGATACTTACCAATCTCAAAGCCAGCTCCACCAGAAGAACATTTTCTTCTCACTAAATGGTCTTTGCTCCAAGCTGCATACGATTGTATCTCAGCCTGTTCTAAAGATAAATCTTTATGTAAATAAGCACATACATCTATACAAAATCCACATTCTGTACATCGACCTTCTTCTGTAACATGTGGCTCATAAAAGCCATTTTTATTCAGACCAATTTCTATAATTTTTCGTCCACATGCCGTGGCACAAACACCACACCCATAGCAATCATGGACTTTACTAATATTATTCTTCATCATTATATTTCTCGAAAGATAGAAGGTAAGCGTTTATGGACTATGCGCCAATAGAAAACATAAGGAATAGGACATTCTTTAGAGACTAAAGCATATTGCAGTTTTTTGTAAATCTCCAAACTATTTTGCTTCACGAATTTCTCCAATTTCTCCAAAAGTTTCAAATCTGTTTTCGAATCAGATTTGAGCAAGCAAAAACGATATAAATAAAGTAAACGACCTTCTATTTTTCCTGCTAGATATTTGCATCTTGCAGCACTCAAATCATTCTTATTATAAAGTACATAATAACTTAACATTGCCTTTGTTCCTTGCAACGTATGAGGTATGCTCTTTTTCAAGACTTTCGGATCCATAGTCTGTCCATCACGTCCTACCATATAATGGTAAACAACGTAATCAAAATAAACAATCGTTTGTGCCTTATACAATGGATAATATATCCATTCTTGGTCAGTATATGAAATGCCTTCCGTTTGCTTGTAATTCATCTTACGTAATAAATCCACGCTATAAACTGCGGAATGCATTTGGAAACCTGATATAACAGAAAGAACATCTGACTTATCTACATCATACACATTGTGCTTGTTTAGCTTCGGAAAAGATATTCGCTGGTTTTTACAATTTCCTGCCATATCTATTACATCATAATCAGTCAATATTAAATCAACATCAATAGTATCCAAATCCTTTATCAACAAATCGAAACCTATAGTATCAAACCAATCATCAGCATCCAATATCTTGATATATTTACCGGTAGCCTCCTTCAATCCACGATTCACACAGGAGCCATAGTTGCCATTTTCCTTATCTATCACTCGGAAAGTACCAGGGTACTTATCTTGATACTCATGTGCAATAGCAGAGGAATTATCCTTGCTACCATCATTCACAACCAGAACTTCCAGTTGCTTCATTTGTTCCTCAGGTACAATCAATGAATCAAGACATCTACGCAGATAGTCTTGCATATTGTACGTAGGAATTACTATCGTTAATATCTTTTCCATATCAGTTATTTTTCTTTTTTTTTCAATTATCTAAAGGACATAGCAGGCTTCATGCCGCCAGCAGAAAAGTAGCTCAAAAAAATAAGCTGAAGGCAATCCGCCTGCCAAAGTCCAAAATTATATCTCTTATATATCTAAACTGTTTTGCCTTTGATTTCCATAGCAAAAGTTAATCAAAATTTTTGCCTAGACAATGTTCTTTCTTTTTCTGTACCATCTTTCAAAAAATCCTTCTGGAATAATTGGTATTCACCTGTAAACTCGTATACAATCATTAGACTTCTATGGTATTTTCCAATAAAAGGAATCTTATAACCAACTATCATTTTATGGATTTCATAAATTGGAGCATATGTTATTATGCGATGATCTACTTTTTCTGAGTCTTTTTCCGTAAGATGATACTTTGAAATATTTTTCAGTTTTTTATTTTTCTTGACTGTAGTAATTTTCCTGATACTGTTAGCTATGCTACGTTCCATTTTTGCTACAGCATCTTGTATAGGGATTTCTATGCCAAACTTGGCATCAAAGCTTGCACTTTGCTCTACAATAATCTCTTCCGCATACACTATTTCAGATTCAGTTTCTTGCTCTTGCCCAGAAAATATTGTCAACAATGTCTGCGCCTGTTTCAAATCAACATACCCAGAGCGAATTATTATGTCATAGAAAAGGACAGCCTTATACAGCTTAAACTTACACAATATAAAAGTGCGCTTCAATGATTTCGAACGATTTACATTCTCTCTAAACTCATCCTCAAACAGAGCATATAGCTCTGTCACTCTGCCACAAAGACTTGTTGTAGCCAAAGCCTTATCTAAGTGCGCATCAAATTTCAAATTAATGGCCTCACCTAAATCGTCTTTTGAAGCTTCACCTGTTAGCATCAAAGCTTTTGCACTAGTATATTGCCTTAATTCTTTTAATAATTCTGTACCAGTCTTCTCAGGCATTACCTGGTCCAAGACCAAAACTTTAATATCATTACACTGAACAATATTAATAGCTTCCTTGGCAGAAGAAGTGTAAGTTGTTTTTAATCCCGTCTTAGCATGAATTAGTCTTGCGAAATCCTCAGCAGCTGACAAGACATCATCAACAACCAAAACTTCAAAGAGATCTATTTGCATCATACTCTAGTTTTTAATTTTATAGTTACTATAACCTGATCACTCTCTACTTGATAATTAAGAGTGCTACCCTTTACTAAACTTATTAAATTACGAACTGACTGAATTCCGACACCAGTATGATTACTTTTCGAAGAAAAGCCAGTAGTATTAAGTTGATCTATCGTAGGAACTTCATCCTTGCATTGATTTGAAATGTCTATACAAATAAGTCCCTCTATAATTCCTTTATAAGAAATCCTAACTTCTGTATTAGCAGGCGAGGCAACCAATGCATTTTGCAACAAAGGAATAATCAGAGCAAAAATATAATTACTAGAATATCCCTCGATGATATCAGGTAAGGCCTCAATTCTCAACTTGACGTTGTCTAGCTTATTTTGAATGCATATTACATTTGCATATTCTAATATAGCGGCGTTCAATCCCAAAAATGAAGGCAAAGAAGAAACTGTTGTTGCCTCAACATAAGCATTTATTACAGATAAACAGATTTTAGAATAATTATCAATACGTATAATTTTATCCAATTCTTCGCCTTCCAACTTGGGCTTTAACACCTCGCAATTTATCTGTATCTGAGATAATGGAGTTGTCAATGTATGCTTTATATTACTAGTCAAATCAGAAAAGCTAAAAGGCATAGTCTGTTGAGGAGACGAAGATATTTTTTGATTAATTTTTCTTAGCTCTGCCATGATCTGGTTTTGATGCTTGATATTTCCCTTTCCGGATCCTTTAGATATTACTATATCTTTATGTAATTCCTCCATCAACTCTTCAGACATTACGGACATCAAATTTCTCAAGTCATCACGTATATAACGTGAATATGGCTCTTCAAAATTACTGTTTAAAGCCATCTCCCTTTTTATATCGTCAATTTGATAATCTAATGTCCTTTGAGTATAACGCATCATATTACGAGTATGAAAAGCAATATATAAGACCAATACTATCATCATAAAGCACATGACATAAGGAATATATTGCTCTAGTTTTGTATCTACAACTAAATTAACCTTAGGCAACAGAGCTAAAATATTATTAGAAGAATACACCACTCCAAAAGGCAGGATTCCGCAAGACACAAAAAGCAATATACTTAGAATCTTCATAAATATACCTATTTGTTTTTTATAAAGTGCAACTATCAGCACTATCAAGGTAATCAATATGAGAATTCCCCACAATATATATGCTTTCTCTGGTTCCCAAAAAATTCTACAACTCTGATATATATTAAATGACAGCAGCAATGCAAAACCATTCAACAAAACCGTCCATCGCATATCCCCATCATCTGCCAACATCAGTAATACCGACAAGCCATACAACAAGAATAGCGATACCATTGACAGTATTTCAATATAATAAATATATGTCTCCATATCTTCATATTATTTATTTATCTTTCACAAAAAGACCAATTAGGCTTCATGCCGCCAGCAGAAAAGTAGCTCATAAATGTAATAGCTGATGGCTATCAGTCTGTAGAAGTCAAAAATCTTTTTTACAAATTCATTTATAAAATAATTTTTCCGCACAAAAATCTTCCTATTAAAACATAAGCTAAAAGAACCAACACTATCTTGCCTATCCAAAAAAGCCATGATATGCTTGATAGATAAGTTGGCATCTCTTTATCCTTCATTTTATCAGTCAAGTAAACCGCATTCATTATAATTTCCACAATATAATGTAAAAGTTCTAATAATATTGCCAAAACAAAGAATCCTAATGCTATTAGCAATTGAAAGTCCAATTGGAAATGACCATCCTTCCCAACAACTTTAAAGAGCCACACTATACCCACACCAGCTAAAATAAACTGACGTAAGATATTGGATACATTAGCAGAAACACAGGCTATATTCTTTTTACGGAAACTTACCCAATCAGTATGTACCTCATCTTTCTTTTTTAAAACATCCATATTCTTACTAATTAGCTTTTTTCTTGTTCACTTGTTGCTTTGCTTTTTACCAGGAAATACAGGATCCATCGATGTCCTTCCATGCCTATGAATGGACAAACGTTTTGAAACAGCAATAACGCTATAACTGTTTCGTCCCGATCTTACATTTTTGTTTCCAGATTTTTGATATTGTCTTTTTACTCTCTTTCTCATATTATCAAATTAATATTATTCAAAATTAATATTTTGTTCTTCAGGAACTCTATGGTAGTGTGGCAAGCCATATACTTTTGAAATAACATATTTTACCTTTGTACTCCCATCCATTTCAAGTGTTTCAAATACTTGTATATCACAAGTAAGAACATCACCTTTACTAAAAGAATACTTACGGAACACCTGGCGGGGGCAAATCAGCCAGGATTTGAATGATGCAAGGTATAAATGCGGAGCTGCTTACCATGCCCATAGGGGTGCTGATTAGTTACTTAGAACCTCTCCATCACCTTCTCAATTACAGGAGCCATATCGTAATACTTATATTCAGCTAAGCGACCACCAAAGATAACATTCTCTTCCTTGTCTGCCAGACCTTTGTACTTGGCATATAGCTCAGAGTTCAGCTTGTCATTCACAGGATAGTATGGCTCCATGCCATCCTTCCATTCTGTAGAATACTCTTTCGAAATAACAGTCTTTGGGTTTTCATATACTTCCTGACCAAACATTTCAAAATGCTTGTGTTCAATAACACGAGTGTAAGGTACTTCACGCTCGGTATAGTTTACCACCGCATTGCCCTGATAATTTGGTTTATCAATAATCTCTGTCTCAAAGCGTACTGTACGATAGTTTAGCTTGCCAAACTGATAATTATAGAATTCATCTATCTTACCTGTGAACACTATCTTGTCAGCGATACCCTCACAATAAGAGCGGTTTTCAAAGAAATCTACATTCGTTTTCGTCTCTATTCCTTCAAGCAAGCCATCAATGAGTTTGTTATAACCACCAACAGGGATACCCTGGTACTTATCATTGAAGTAGTTATTATCGAAGATGAGACGAACTGGCAAGCGCTTGATAATGAAAGCAGGAAGTTCTGTACATTTTCTTCCCCACTGCTTCTCTGTATATCCCTTGATAAGTTTTTCGTATATGTCTTTTCCTATCAACACCTGTGCCTGCTCCTCCAGATTACGAGGTTCTGTAACACCATCAGCTTTCATGCGAGCCACAGCTTCCGCTTTCTGCTCATCAATCTTAGCCTGCGCTTCCTCTGGCGTGGTTACGCCCCACATCTGGTAGAAGGTGTTCATATTGAAAGGCAGATTATAGAACTTGCCCTTATAGTTAGCCACTGGCGAGTTGGTATAACGATTAAACTCGACGATAGAGTTCACAAAGTCCCACACCTTCTTATTGGATGTATGAAAGATGTGAGCACCATACTTATGTACGTTGATACCTTCGATATTCTCACAATAAATGTTACCACCTAAGTGAGAGCGCTTATCTATCACCAAGCACTTCTTGCCTTGCTTATGAGCAAAATGTGCGAAAGTGGCTCCGAAAAGACCGGAGCCAACTATGAGATAGTCGTATTTCATAAAAATATCTTTAAATTCAAATATATAAGTAATCGAAATTAGTAATGATAGTATCACAACTAATACAACTTCAAAAGAAACATCATAAAGGAATTTACATTTGCTGCATATATTCCCCAAATGTTTGCTATTTATTTTTTCTTTTTCAAAATAATCTGTTTTACATCATAAAAGGTCTCATCCTTTGTCATCACAGCCATAATAAAATAACTTATAACACCAACGATAAATCCTACTGATAGTTGAACTAAAGGATTATCGAATACATACAGGCAGCCATAACACAATCCTCCCATAATTCCAGACTTCACAAGAACAGGCACATTATAATACATCTGCTTCCAAAAACCGAAGTTGATAAACTTACCTGTATAATAACAATTGAAGCAATAGGCTATAAAACCATAGATTGCTCTACCGAAACATAGCCACCACAATCCTAACGGTATCATACTAAATAGTAAGATAAATGCTATAGGCTTCTTTATCAACTCCAATCGCAACACCAAATCTGTACGCCCCTTCACATATAAGATATTGAGATTGATATGCGTCAAAGGATCAAAAAAGGTACCAATACATAGAACTTGAAGCAAAGGAACTGCAGGAAGCCACTTTTCTCCTAACAAAACAAGAATAAGTGGTTCTGCCAATGCCATCAATCCAAAAAGTATCGGATAAAGAAGGAAACATGGCACACGAATAAACTTCTTATATGCTGTTCTCAGTTTATCTACATCATCTTGTACTTCAGCCATTAAAGGAAATGCAACCTTCATAAAGATTGACAACAACGTACTGGAGGGTAAGATTGCAAATTGATTTCCTCTGTTGTAATAACCAACCTCTTTTGCAGAAAACGCACGTCCGATTACTAAAGTATAAAGATTATCATAGATGGTATTAATCAAACTTGAGCATAAGATTTTAGAACCATACGAAAACATATGCCTGAAAGAATCCTTTGAAAACGTCCATTTAGGATACCATTTCAAGAAAAGTTCCATCAACAGAAGACGTGCTACACTGCTACTTAACTGCTGAAATACCAATGCCCAAACGCCCCATCCACTATAAGCAAGATACAATCCAATTATTCCTGTTAAGAGCTGCGTAACAATTGATATAATAGCCATTTCTTTGAATTTCATCTCTGCGGTCATTTTTGCCGTTTGAGAAATAGTCAAAGAATTGACAAGCATTGTTAAGCCCAAAACTCTTGTTACATCACAAAGTATAGGCGTTCTATAAAAATCAGCTATTGCGGGTGAAGCAAACCAAAGGATTGCATAAATTACTATACCAACAAGAATGTTAAAATAGAAACAAGTAGAATAATCTATCTCATTTCTATCTTTCTTCTGGATTAAAGCATTCCCAAATCCACTATCAATAAAGGTAGAAGCTATCGCAAAGAATATTGCAGTCATACCGATGATACCATAATCTTGCGGAGCTAAGATTCGAGCAATTGCTACACCTATTACAAACTGTATGATTTGCTGGGTGAATCGCTCCACGGATGTCCAAGCCACTCCAGAAACAGCTTTTTGCTTAAGAGAATTACTCATTCAAATATTTCTTGATATCTATTTTACCTGACTTTATATCTTTCAAAACTTCTGTATATGGTCGTTCTGTATCAAAAATCACACATCCATGCAAGGAGGGAGCTTTAACAGGAGTCATATAATCACCATACTGAGCTTTTAGAACCTTATCGTATTCCTTAGGAATAGGGATTGTAATATCTTCAAATGAAACCCAAATAGTCTCCTTGTACCAAGTTGGTGATATTGCAAATTTTTCTATATTGTGAGTAGATAAGGAACTTAAGAACAATCTCGATTCATCTTCTATTGGATATTTTGAACAATATTTTTCAAAGATACTATAAAAGTTACAAACAGGCTTTAATGCGAAAGCGAACCAATTTGCAAAAAATTTCTTCCAATGTTTCGTTGGATACGGAGGATACAAAGCCCCCCATGCTAAACTTCGAAGAAATTCAACATTTCTCGCATACAAAGTTCTTTTATGATAATCTTTTGGCACTGCATCATAAACAAAAACATCAATAAAAATACTTTGATCAAATCTTTTATTTATGTCCGCAGGAAGTATTGCGGTTGTTCCTTGATATCTTAATTGTATATGCCCACGTGCATACCCCTTGTCTGTATAAGCACACTGCAAGAAGTATGGTTTTTCAAACTCATCAGCGAAAGAGATTAACTTATTATAATCATCTCTCATCATAATCATATCAATATCATCATCCCAAGGAATAAAACCTTTATCTCTAACAGCACCTATTAACGTTCCACTATCTGCCCACACCTTTAAATCGTGCTTATTACATACTTGTAGAAGTTTCTGTACTAATTTCAATTGAATATCCCATATTTTTTTTGTTTCATGAGATATTGAAAATCCATTTCGTATTTCTGAATCCAAATTCATTACTATTTTTTTTAAGAAACTTTAATTATCTAATTCTAATAAAGCAGTTAAGAATCTTTCCATATATTTTTTCTCACCGATAGACACACGCAAGCATGTACCAAATTCACCTACTCCCTCGTATGATTTTATAAGAATTTTATATTCTTCTTTCATACGTTTTACAATTTGATAGGCATCTGTCTTTACCTTGATAAAAAGGAAATTTCCCGCTTCGCCCTTATGCTGATAACCATTTGCATCTAACATATCCAATAAATATTTTCGCCCCTCGTTGAATTTATCTATCAAATTTTGAAGAATTTCAGGATTGTCAATAATCTCCTCTGCAAATTTCATCGCAAAAGCATTAGTATTGTGAGGAGTGCATAACTTCTGAACCATCTTAACACCTTCCGACCAACCAACTACATATCCTAAACGGCATCCAGCCATTGAAAATAATTTAGAAAAAGTACGTGTTACAAAAATGTGTTCTTGCTCCAAAGCGTACTTAATGAAAGTCTTTGGATAAAAATAATGATAAGCTTCATCTATTAAAACCGTAATTTCATGCTTCTTTGCTGCTACCAAAATTTTATTAAACTCTTCCTCTGAATAAACATTACCCATAGGATTGTTAGGATTAAGCAAAATGAGCAATTGAGTATCATCTGTTAAAGCATCAATAATGTGATTTATATCCATAGACAAGTCCTCATTATATGGCACAGGCACAAAATTACGCCCATACATTTCGGAATAAACTTGGAACATAAAATATGAAGGAACAACTCCAACAATACGTCCATTAGGAGATGTAAAAGCTTGTATTATATAACGAATACCTTCAGCAGAACCATTCACCAAGCATAGGTGTTGAATATTAGTTCCAAGGAATGAAGCGAGTTTCTCTGTAAATTGCAAAGTCTCTGGATATTGGGCTACAAAACGAGAATCTACATCCGATAAAACTTTGTTGATAAATTCTTGTGGTAGACCACCTGGATTTTCATTCAAGTCTAGTCGAAGATAATCCTTACGCGCATTTTGATCAAAAATGCGATATAACTTTTCAATTTTTGAATCTAAGTAATACATAATTATATTTGTTTTAAATTATTGTGACTTAAAAACTTTTGCATCATCTCTGCTATACAAACAGATTCTTTTCTTCTTAAGCGAGCTGTTGAAAAACGTTTGTTAATGATGCACGAAATAAATTCTTGAATTTCATAACGAAGACCATAGCCATCCCATTTATAGAAATACTTCTTGTTATTATTCTGATCTTCATAACGAAGTTCAAAATAATCAGTTTTCCACCATGGAGAAGGGACATATATATAGCCTTTCGTTCCAGAAATCACAAGATTACCTTCTGTTTTTACACCTAAGCCAGCCTTTACAGAAGCGATAGAATGCTCATAGCTGATTATGCTTCTTGTATAAATATCAACACTGTTTTCCATGCGAGAATAGAATTCAATGTTTTTATAACCAATCCCCAACAACTTTACAATGGGCAGTAAAATTGTACTTCCCTGTTCAAAAAAAGCTCCACCAGCTTGGGCAGAATCAAATTCGCGCCCTTTCTTGTCTAAGAGCTGTGAGCAGGAAGCTTCTATATCTACAACTTCACCTATCACTCCAGATTTTACCATTACAACTAAATGATTGAACGCTGGACAATGAGCTGTTTTATTTGCCTCCATCAATATAACGCCTTTAGCTTCCGCTAACTCAAAAAGCTCACGTGCTTGATTTCCATTAAGCACCATCGGTGTTTCCACAAGAACATGTTTACAACGATTTAGGCATTCTTTTGCATATTGATAATGTGAGTTGTGAGGAGTAGCAACATAAACAGCATCAACTGCATTAAAAAAATCATCTATATTATCATAAACATTTATACCTTCATTGATTTCTGATAATTTATCCGCAGCTTCAGAAGCAACATCATACGCAGCAACGACCTTAACCCCATTCACCACAATTGCTTCACTAGGAAATCTATTTGCTACTCTACCACAACCTATAATACCAACTTTCACATTTATTGTCAATTCTTCACGAAGCATTGTCGAGGATATACCTTCAGTGCGAGGAAGATATACAACTTGGCAAAACTCATTGAGATAATCGAAATGCCCCTTCCAGTCTGATCCTATGGCAAATATATCTATATCATACTTTTGTATGTCATCTATCTTTTGACCTAAATAATCCTCTATGATTATTTCATCTGCTAAACCAGTCGCCTTGACTGCTTCGACACGTTCAAGGACATTGTTACGGACATTTAATTTACCCCTTCCTCTATCAAATGAATCACTAGTGACTCCTACAATTAAATAATCACCTAAAGCTTTTGCACGCCTTAAAAGGTTAATATGCCCCTGATGTAGAAGATCATAAGTTCCATAAGTTATTACTTTTTTCATAATCTTCTTAATATAAATCTACATTGATATCAAAAGGTGAATCGAAATCCTTCAGCATGACATGCTTTGTATCTTTCTCTGAGAGATTGGCATGCTCTGTTGGAATCTTCCAATCGATACCGAGGGTATCATCCAGGATAGAGATACCTCCATCTGCCTCTGGATGATAGAAGTTATCACACTTGTATTGGAAGACGGCTGTTTCTGAGAGAACAGCGAAGCCATGAGCAAAACCCTTTGGGATGAAGAACTGGCGATGATTGTCTTCTGTCAGCTCTACAGCCACATGCTTACCATAAGTAGGGGATCCTTTACGAATATCTACTGCTACATCAAGCACTCTACCTTTTACGCAACGTACTAACTTACTCTGAGTATAAGGTGGGCGCTGGAAGTGCAGGCCTCGCATCACGCCATAGCTGCTCATAGACTCGTTGTCCTGGCAGAAGTGAACACCATGTCCCAAGATTGGGGCTACCTTCTCTTCAAACTCTCGCTCGCTGAAGCTCTCGAAGAAGTAGCCTCGAGCATCACGGAAGAGGCGTGGCTCTATAATGAGGACGCCCTCAATATCTGTTTTAATTATATTCATCGTTTCTAATATTCTAAATTCTTTTTTAATGTTTGATCTTTCTCTTCAAGTATTGAAAGGAGATACTTACCATAGTCATTCTTCAACATTGGCTGAGCATTCTCTCTCAACTGTTCTGCGGTAATCCAACCCTGACGGTATGCGATACCTTCCAAGCAAGCGACCTTCAAGCCCTGGCGCTTCTCCAGGACTTCAATAAAGGTAGATGCCTCAGAAAGGGAATCATGGGTTCCGGTATCGAGCCAGGCAAATCCTCTTGCCATGGTCTGTACCTTCAGCTGCTTATCCTTCAAGAACTCCTGGTTTACTGTTGTGATTTCCAACTCACCACGAGCTGAAGGCTTGATATGCTTGGCTACTTCCACCACCTTGTTAGGATAGAAGTACAAGCCTACTACGGCATAGTTGCTCTTTGGATGCTCAGGCTTCTCTTCGATACTCAGGCAATTGCCTTGCTCATCAAACTCTGCCACACCATATCGCTCAGGATCACTTACGCGATAACCGAAGACGGTAGCCTTGCTGTTCTGCTCTGCATCTACAACAGCCTGATGCAACATCTGGTTCAAACCAGCACCATAGAAGATGTTATCTCCCAAAACAAGGCAAGCAGAATCATTACCAATGAATTTCTCACCGATAATGAAGGCTTGGGCTAAGCCATCTGGTGATGGCTGTTCAGCATACTCGAACTTGACTCCGAACTGGCTTCCATCGCCTAATAGGCGTTTGAAACCTGGCAAGTCGAATGGTGTTGAAATAATGAGTATCTCGCGGATACCTGCCAACATCAATACTGATATTGGGTAATATATCATCGGCTTGTCAAAGATTGGTATCAGCTGCTTGCTGATACCCTTTGTGATAGGGTACAAGCGTGTTCCGCTTCCACCTGCTAATACTATTCCTTTCATATCATTATTATTTATTGATCAATAACATGATTTTCTAAAATCATCCCGTCCTTCTTTACCATTAAAGAAGGCTCCACCTTTCTTACCAAGCCTCTCTTTCCTCAGGAACGAGAGGATGTAACTGGCTACGCTATAGCCTCCGCCAGAGTTTTGGTAACACCAGCGGAGTCTTTACCCGCAAGGGGCTGGTGTTGGGTGTTTGACGCAACATAATTGCGAGTGTTTATCGGCTAGCGCATCATAGTAATCTACCACTATCACGTAATCGTTTCTTCATTCCTTGCAATGCACATTCTGCCCAAAGCTTATAGTCTTTCTTCATCGCTTCCTTCTCCTCTTCAGAGAAATCAGAATGCTCGATTTGAAACTCTACATACTTCTCAGCTGAATGCTTTGCATTATCAAGTTCTGCCTCTGAAACCTTTGCAGTTGTCATCCGCTCACCTATAATGGCACAGATATACCCCTCGACAAAGGCTGTAATGTAATCTTGGTTATTTCGATGAATCATAATAAACAAAATAGAATTAACTCTTAGATTGCTTAATCACTGAGCCCACTTTAAAAAGGGGTATATTTTGAATCCAGCATAACCAGTGTGGTCATTCTGAGTGAAACATAGCAATCGGCTCCGCTGGTGAATATCTGTCGAGAAATCGCTTTGAAAGA
>ENA-OQID01000498-OQID01000498.1-human-gut-metagenome-genome-assembly--contig:-NODE-498-length-20837-cov-3.864836_pt1 | contig 20837 bp, 13 predicted proteins | sample MGYA00242567_ERZ504727 | MGnify/ENA primary metagenome ERZ504727 (study PRJEB26092, sample SAMD00036215) | human gut metagenome | host: Homo sapiens | study: EMG produced TPA metagenomics assembly of...
CTTATTGTAAGTTCAAAAGATAAACTCGCCTATCGGCTCAGACATATCTTTTGAACTTACGCTATGCTCGCAAAATTGTAAAAATCTGCCTATCGTTTGCTTATGAAAATTTCTGCCGGCTGTAGTTAGAAAATTCTATTTCTTTTGTAATTTATGCTTTAAGGTAGATAAAATAAAAATTACGTATTGTTTAGATTTAACAAGTTGTAATTTTTACTTTAATTTTCATTTCGGATTCTTTTGAATATTTCGTACTGTCTCTCTAATTCTTTTTTTCATCTAATAATAGATTCTTTGATCCTAATATTCTTTCTATTGCCTGACTTGGATCTAATGTGTGATATGGTAAATACAATCCTCGTAACTCTTTTGGCTTTACAATCTTGTACACTTGTATTGATGACATATTATAAGTGTATGAAAAGTACCGATACAGATATCCTATCCAATATAGTTCATTCAAATTGTATTTTACTGAACCATATTTTGATGCTCCATACTCTTCTTCTATCATATTTAATATATCTTTCGCCTGAATATTTGTCTGCAAAAAAATACCGCAAAACTCTTAATTCCATTGATTTATCACTTTCTAAATCACAATTTAGTATCTGTTGTCATAAATTCTTGTTGATTTTTTCTCACTTCTTGGAAGATCGCCAATTGCAACAGGCTTAATTATTGCTGCGATACCTATTTTAGCCTTGAATGCTGCTCCAATTTCATGTTCCATTTCATAAGCATTTGCATCGTCCTTTATTTCAACAAATAATGTAAGAATATCTTTTCCATTCAAATGATCTATCATAACCTGATATTCACTTGACGCCCCATTAATGCCTTTTAACATTTCTTCTATCTGTGATGGGAAGATATTTACACCTTTTACTTTAACCATATCATCTGTTCTCCCTAAAATGACATCGATTCTTGGATATTTAGAACCACATGGGCATTCTCCCGGAATAATTCTTGAAAGATCATGTGTACGATATCTGATAAGTGGCGCCCCTTCTTTATGTAATGTTGTAATAACTATTTCTCCAATTTCTCCATCAGGAAGATTTTTTCCTGTCTTAGGGTCAACAATTTCTATATAGACATAATCATCCCAATAATGCATTCCACATTCATGTTCACAACTGATTGCAATTCCAGGACCATAGACTTCTGTAAGTCCATAAATATCATAAAGCTTAACGCCAAGTTCATTTGCAATTCTTTTTCTCATCTTGTCTCCCCAGCGTTCAGAACCAATTATTCCTTTTTTAAGTTTAATCTTATCTCCAATACCTCTCTTGGCAATTTCTTCCGCAAGTAACAACGCATATGATGATGTTGCGCATAGAACTGTAGATTCCAAGTCAACCATCATTCTAAGCTGTTTATCTGTATTTCCCGGACCCATAGGAATAGTCATTGCTCCAAGCTTTTCAGCACCATTTTGAAATCCTATTCCGGCGGTCCATAATCCGTAACCTGGTGTAATATGAATTCTATCTTTATTAGTTACTCCTGCCATTTTATAGCAACGTGAAAACATTGTTGCCCAATCATCAATATCTTTTTTTGTATATGGAATAATAACAGGTATACCTGTTGTACCTGAAGATGAATGTATTCTTACAATTTCTTCTTCAGGCACTGCACGAAGTCCCAACGGATAAGCTTCTCTTAAATCTCCCTTCCATGTAAATGGGAGTTTCTCAAAATCCTCCTGAGACTTAATATCATCTACATTAATACCCTCCAATTTTTTCTGGTAAAAGCAATCCTGACTTGTAAGTTTTTTCAACTGTGCTTTAATTAGTTCAAACTGCTCTTCTTTCATTTTCATAATTTATACCTAGCCTTTCAACTATGCATTTTCATGTCTTTGAAAGGCGCAAATCCAAGATTAAAAGAATGATTTGCATTGTTTTTCCTTTCTTTTTTATTTCTTCTAACCTTTTCTTCTCCTCTATGTATTTATGACAAATGCCTCTTCATTTGTCCATAATTTATAAAAAGTCTTTTAGACTTATATACTAGTTTGTTGCCATAAGTGCTTTAATGTTCATTTCAAGGAATTTCGGATTAAGTTTTGTTTCTATAGCTTTTTTAATTTCCTCTTTTGTTATTCCTAATTCATTACTATTGGCTGCTGCTCCAAGTAGTACAACATTTAAAGCCTTCGAGCTTCCTAACTCTTTACAAATCTTTTCTCCGTCCACAGCAATAAGATTAATATTTTGCTTTTGTAAATATTCTATCATCTCTTTACCATCATAGTGAAGTCCAAGACTTGCAGTTGTTGGCATTACCGGCTTTGTATTTGCAACAACTGTACCTCCCTCTTTTAAATAATTTAAATTTCTTACAACTTCACCCGGTTCAAATCCGATAATTATATCCGCTTCTCCCTCAGGAATCATTGGAGCTTTTATTTCATTTCCTATTCTTACATGGCTTACAACGCTACCTCCACGCTGAGCCATTCCAATTGTTTCTGCTGTTTTTGCACTTATCCCTTTATCAATTGCAGCCTGTGCAAGTAATTTTGACGCTAAAACTGTGCCCTGTCCACCAACTCCGCAAAGTAAACAATTCATATTTATACCAAACCTTTCATGCATATTATTTGTAATCTTCGATTTCCGGCAATTATTTTGTCAACAGTTCTACTGCTCAATAGCATGAACCGGACAAATATGACTGCATAATCCGCAACCAAAGCATAATGATGAATCTATTTCAATTTTTCCATCTATATTTGTCACTGCAGGACAACCTATTTCATTAATGCATTTCTTACATTTAATACATTTTTCGCTTACGGTATAAGCCTTTTTAGGCTTATTCACAGCAATACATGGACTCTTAAATATAATTGCCTTAACGCCTTTCATCTGTGCTGCTCTCTTAACCGCGTCTATTGCCTTATCAAGTTCAAATGGATTTACTTTTTCAACACTTACAACTCCTATTGCTTTTAAAACAGCTTCAATAGAAATCTTATGAGTTATTTCACCCTTTGGATTAGTATCTTTTTTCTTAACCATGTCCATCATTGTAACACCGGTTCCCGGATGTGGCTGGTGTCCCGTCATTGCTGTAGTAGAATTATCTAACACAATAAGGACTATGTCTGTCTCATTATATACAGCATTTACCACTCCTGTAATTCCTGATGCGAAAAATGTTGAATCGCCAATAAATGAAAAATGCACTTTCTCAGGTTCAATCCTATGAAGCCCCTGCGCTATTGTTACATCCGCTCCCATGCAAAGACATGTATCAGTCATATCCAATGGCTTTGCATTTCCAAGTGTGTAACAACCTATGTCACTACAAAATACTGCTTCTTTTTCTTTCATTGCCTGTTTTACGGCATAAAATGAAGCTCTATGTGGGCATCCTGCACAGAGTACCGGTGGTCTTACAGGTAATTCCGGTTTTTCGCCTACTTCCTTAAGTGTTTCGTCATCTATATCTTTTGCAACTCCAAATTTAGTAAGCTGTTCTCTTACTGATTTTGCAGTATTTTCTCCTGCACACTGTACATCTTTTGTAAGTTTTCCTAACACCTTACATTTAATATTATATTTTCCACATACGTATGTGATTTCTCTTTCTATAAACGGACTTAATTCTTCTATTACAAGAACTTCATCCACTCCCTCTAAAAATCTTGCAACAAGTTGTTCCGGAAAAGGATATGAAATTCCTATTTCCAAAAATCCTGCCTTGTCATAATCTAAGTATTCCTGAACGTATTTTCTTGAAACTCCGCCTGATACAACTGCCTTCCTACTATCTTCACAAAGATGAATTTTGTTCCATTTTGATAAATCCAATTCATCTGTACTATCTGCAGAAAGTACATGTGTAAGTTTTGCATTTCTTTCCTCTATCCTAATATGGTTGAGGTAAGATGTTCTTGGGAAAATAACCCATTTCTGAGTATCTTTTATAAATCCCTCCGGTGGCTCTCTTTTTATATTTTCTAAAATTTCAATATCCGCACATCCATGGCATACTCTTGTTGTAGGTCTGAAAATTACAGGTGTGTTATATTTTTCTGACATTTCAAAAGCATCTGCCATCATCAAATAAGCTTCCTGCGGTGTTGATGGATCGAATACCGGTATTTTTGAAAAAATGCCAAATTCTCTTGTATCCTGTTCTGTCTGAGAGGATATCGGTCCCGGATCATCTGCTACTAAAACTACCATTCCACCTTTAATTCCTACATAAGATAAACTCATGATAGGATCAGATGCAACATTTAGTCCTACCTGCTTCATTGTAACCAGTGTTCTTGCACCTGCATACGATGCGCCTGCTGCAACCTCAAGAGCTGCCTTTTCATTTACTGACCATTCAATATAATATGAACCGTCATTTTTCTTTGCTGCTGTTTCTAAAACCTCTGTAGAGGGTGTTCCCGGATATCCACAAACTAAATTAACTCCGGCTCTTATCGCACCCATAGCTATTGCTTCATTCCCCATTAATAATTGCTTCATTTATGTAACCTCTCAAACATATCTCTGTAACGTTTTTATCTATTTATTATAATATTAATTATGATATATAGCAACGTTTCATTTTAAATCAAAATATCATTTTGAAACATTTTTTACGCTTCTATATCTCAAATGTTTTTCTTTATTTTATCTATCAACGTTACATCTGCCGGTAGCCAATCTACATCATATAATTGTCCTTTTGTAAGCCATTTTGCAGCTTCATGTTCTTTGAGAATTGGCTTTCCTTGTTTAATATCTCCATATCCACGCTGTGTTGCAAATATAATTGTTTGTCCTTTTTCATTTATAGATTTTATAACTGCTGCAACTACTCGTACTATTTTCATTTATAGCTTTCTCCTATTTCGTAAAAAAATCCTATATTTGATTGTGATGTTAGTATTGTTTTTCTACCCAAAATATAAAAAAAGAGCCTATACGAATTATTTTAATTTCTCAAATCCATATAAGCCCTGTTTTTTTATTTTATTGACATCTATTAACTTTTATTTAATATTTATTAATTTCCATCAACACTTATTAACTTCTATTTAACATATTTTGAATACATATATCCTTCAATGTTTTTTTTCTTTTCTTTTATCTGAACTTTGTACCAACCATTTGCAGTTCTTCCAACAACTGATACTTTTGTTGCATTTGGACGGGAAGAAATAATTGGATATTTTAGTCCTGCCCCTGTTCTTATTCTAAGATTTCCTTTTGTTACATTTACCTTTGCATTCCATGTTATTGATGTGGATTTTACATATCCTACTTTACCTTTGTATTTAATTAAATACCATGTTTTGTCCATATCAACTATGGTAACTTTTTCTCCTTTTTTTACATTTTGAACTACCTTTGATGACTGCTTTTTCTTTTTATACATTTTTATTTTGCCATTTGTCTTTGCAGCCTTTTTCATCTTATATGTAATTTTAGGAATTACCTGTTGCACTACCAAAGTTTCTCCACATACAGAACATTTTCTTCCACTTGTTAATCCTTCTCTTTTTGTCGTAGCCTTTACTGCTTTAAGTTTAACCGATGTATGCCCTGTAGCTTTAACTACCTGCTGTTTTTCAATAATATATCCGCATACAGAACATTTCTTTCCGCTTGTTAATCCATCCTCTGTACATGTTGCACTTACTGCCGGTATTACTTCTACTGTGTGTTTTTCTACAGTCTTTAATATCTTTTCTTTACAGTCACTATATTTGCAGTTATGCCAATGAGTATCAGCATCACTCTCCCATTTTGTGTCACTTACATGTACGCATTTAACTACAGAAACAGCACCATTATTTGATTTTAAAGCTATATCGTCACCATTAACATTAATTGCCTGTTCAACATTAATTGCAATAATGTATGGTTTAAACTCTGCTTCATTTTTTGCTGTAAACTCTAAAGTTAAAATAGTTCCGTCTGTAGTGTTATTTTTAAGGCTGTTTAAATATGCAAGATATATAAATTCTTCCTTATCTAAAGCACTTGGTAAAGTTGCATCCTCATTATCAAATACATTTCCATTCTTTGCTGATGTCAATGTTAATGCAGAATGGTCATATCCTACTTTAAACTTAAGCCCCCATATACCCGGGTTGTTTTTTATATCAACTGTAATAGAAAACTTATCACCTTTTTCAACTGTATCTGAAGATACTGAAATTGTACTTTCTTTAGTTTCTGTCTGTGCAAATGTCGGTACACTTACATAAATACCACTTGCAAATATAAATACTACACATAACATGGCAAACAACTTGCGAATGCCGGATTTTTTTAATTTATACATATGGAAAAACCTCCTTCACGTTCATTTTCTCATAATATTGCTGTTATACCGTACTGTTTCTATTCATCTTCATCAATAGGACTAACTGTAAATCTTCCTACCTGATAGTAGCCGGAACCACCATATTTAGCATATACATTAATAGTATGTTTTTCTTCTGTTAATTTACTTCCATCAATGATAAAGTAATTTCCGTCTACTGTTACACAGGAATCATTATTGTTACCATCCCATGACGTTGAATATGTTAGATTCGATACTGCTCCGTTATTTCCATATGTAGTAAATCTAACCTTTATCTTTCCATCCTTGCTGACTTCATAATTTCCAGCTGAATAGTTAACGGTTGGATAACTTCCAAGTCCCCATGTATAATTAAGTTTGTTTGCCCAATATTCCTTATGTCTGTTCTTTATCGATTTTATGTTATCTGTGATATCATGTACCCTTGTTGTCATCCATACATGCTGACCAACCATTCTTCCACTTGATTCCATATATATCTGTGTCGGATAACAAGCATAATTTGTTGTATATCCATAATTAGTGCTTGTATCCATTTCAATTGAGAATGAAGTTTTTGCTCCATTTGACCAGGATACAGTACTATTAAGTTTCTGCGATCCACCAACTGAATCTCTGCAATCAACATAAACCTTATAATATGAGCAATTTAAGTCATACGGCTTAATTACCAAAACTCCTTCGTATAATGTTTCAAATTTCAGATAATACTGATCTGCCGGACGTGTTATTACAACATCATAAACACCTATATCTGAAGGGAATCCATTTTCGTATTCGTCCTTACTCTGTGACTTAAATTTAAATGTAAAACTGTCTTCGGTATATGTTTCTTCTTCGCTTAAATTTTCATCTTCCGGTGGATTAAATGTATACTCTGTAGCACGTTCTATAGCTGAATCATAGTAGTATGTCTGTGGATTAAATACAAATGTTTCAGCCGGAATAGGTTTTAATTTTCTCCAATGTGCATACAGTGTTGTATTTGATGTAATCAATACCTGGTCATCAGCTGTAATCTGTTCGCCTCCTTCTACCTTATTGTACCATCCAAGGAATGCGTAACCATCTCTTACAAGTTGTGGAATTTCACCATATTTTTCATCGTATGTTACTCTCTTTGTATTTTTATCTAATTCATTTCCACCATTAACATTAAATGTAAGTGTATATACAGCCGGTTTCCATTTTGCGTAAAGTGTTATGTCTTCTGTTGGAACAGTCTTTGATGTAAACATATTTTCGCATGCGGCATCTGTACACCATCCATCAAATTCGTATCCTCTTTTAACAGGGGTTGGAATTGTAGGAAGAATTGTTGTTTCCTTTCTTGTTATCGGATCAACTGTATTTCCTCCATTTGTATCAAATGTCATTGTTACCAGTTTCTTAATTACATTTTTACATTCAACGTAATATGTTGTTGGTGTTGATATCTTATCTACTTCAGGGCTGATTCCAATAATATCCGTGTTATTTTCCTGAGTTACTTCAAAATAATCATAATTTGGAACTGTACCTCTTTTTAGTTTAACTACAGTATTTTCTACATCAATTCCGTTAAATACAAATGTTGCTGTTACGCTGTCATCCACATAATTTGCTTTTGCTGTAACACCCTGCATTAAGGCTTCTGCAACCTTGCTGTTAATCGGCTGTGTCAAATCAATAGTCTGTGGATAACCATTTACATTTATAGTTGCCGTTGTTGTAATTCCTGCGAATTTATTATATGCACCCTGTCGGTTAGAACCTGTTGATTCTAATTCTGAGAAATCAAATCTTTCACCATATTTTGCATAAAATGTCTTACTTCTTGTTGTACCATTTGCATTCTGTATATCAGTTACAGTAATTGCATATGTTTTGTAATCTACATAGAAGTCATAAGTTGAGTTATCAACAAGTGTTAATTTTTCCGTATTCTGACCATCATATCCTTTTGTCAAAGTATACTTGTAGTCATTCCAGTTAAGTAAGTTCTTTAATTCGTCTTCTGTTGGCAAATCAAATTCTTCGTTCTTTAAAAGTTTTTTGTTCCATACAGTCTTATAACCGTCAGTATCATTACCAACACGAACTGATGCAGTATAGTATTCACTTAATTCTTCAGTTGTAAGGTTTGTCCATACTACAGGAACTGTTACCGTCATGTCATACTGACTGAATGCAACCTTACTATATAGGTAAGTAATAGTCATTTCTGCAGTCATATAACGTGTGTTTTTAGGAACATTGACGTTAATTTTTCCTGTTTTATAATCAACACTAAAGTTTCTGTTTGTAAATCTAATATTATAATTTGAAGGATGTAGTGACTCTACTCCCTGAATACCTGTATTTAATTCTACATATGACAATGCTAATACATTAGCCGGAACATCCATAGTAATTCCGTTAGTGCTGTCACCATCCTCATCCTTTACAAGTATTACCTCATCCTCCTGTGGCTCGTAAGCTGTATTGTAATAAAATACATTTCTTCCTGCCGTCAGCAATGGTATTTCTTCATTTACGAAATCATTGCTGTATTCAAAAAGATTTCCTATGGCATTTGCCTCAAAACTCATCATAAAATATAAGCCAAATTCCAGATACAAAGCTCCTGCCATTCGCTCTTTACTTACAGTATTTTGCGTATTTGCCGGGCGATACTTTGAATATTCATATATAAAGAATCCATATAATTTGACATATGGTCCAAGTTCTGCCGCAATACCTACAGATGCAAATTTGCCACTACCAATACCCGCATAAAGCTTAGCTCTTATTCCTGCTTTTAAACCAATTTTACCCATTACATAAAACTGGAAATCGAATCTTTCATCTAACAAATCCATTGTAGAAGAACCTGCTGACGGTTTAAACAATCCAACTTTAAACCAGAAATTGTATCGCTTGCCTACTTCGTATTCCAAATTTGAACCGATTGCTATGTTCATATCTGCTCTAACAAGGAAGTTTACCTGTGTACCAATTACAACGCCGAAATAACATACTTCTGTTGAACAGATTTCTTTGTTTACAAGTGTTACCCAGTCTGTTTCCTTTTGCAGTGTCTCTGAATATTTATCCATGAGTGCCTGCATTCCATCGAGAAATTCTGTGCCAAGTTCTGTTTCAGTGCTTAAATCCATAACATCTAAAATATCACTTGCAACATTTGACTTTTCAAATGTTTTGCACATTTCATTCCATTGCTCTTTGTCTGTTCCGTTCATTTCCATTACTTCCCAAAGAGCATTTAAATCTTCTTTATATCCTTTTATCTGTTCTGCTGTATCATTTGCCTGGTCTATCTTTGTCTGAATTTCTTCAATCTTATCCATAACATCTTTTACAGACTTTAGACCTGCACTAAGTCCACTTGGCAAATTAGAAAGTCCTAATGCTTCTGTCGGATCATCAGCAATAGATTTGAATTTTTCCCAAAGAGACTGTTCCTCTTCTGCTACTGTATATATATTTGCGTTAAATGAAAATGCTGTAAAATTCTTTACATCCATTGATGTGTTTACACAAATACCAACCGGAATAGGGATAAAAAGAATCTCTTTTGTAACAATGCTTCCTTTTACTCGTGGCACTAATTCACATTCTTCAACAAATGTTGCTGAAAGGTCAATCTTTACCGTACCATCTTCTACCTCTACTTCAAATTCAGCTTCAACACCAACTGCAAGCTGGATTCCATTGTTAAAATGAAGTTGTTCACCTTTATTTATTATTTCAACAGAAAGCTTTACATCATCTGTTAGTTCAAAGCTCTTTCCAACATTCATTTTTCTGAGTTGCTTTGCTGATAATTGCTGACCGTTTTCATCTGTTAAAACAAGGCTTTGAAGACTCGTATTTTCTTTGAAGCCATCTGTCTTTGTTACCATATCACAAAGAATGTCTGCTGCCTCTTCGCCAAATCCACTGTCTTCCATCTGTGTCTGTACGACATTTTCTAACTGTTCGCATTCTTCATCACTAATGATGTCACTTCCGGAAATAGGAATCTCAGAATAGAGGTCCATGCTTTCCTCTATATCATTCTTTTCTACTTTTTTGTATGTAATTAACTCTGTATCTTTATCATAATCTGTGATTTCACCATAATATACATCATTTCCTGATTCAATTTCATCAGTTGAAACATATAATGTAACAAAATCACCTGTTCCTATTGAATCTACTGCATTTTCATATGTACCTTCATCTCCCATCATATTTGCGTACATATCTACATCTAACTCTTCAATACTTATTGTTCCGGTCTCTTCAGTTGGCAATTCCTGTACTATTAATGGGAAATTATCAGGCATGTTATATATTTTTGCCTGATCATTTTCATCAAGTGCTGCAAATGTTACCTCATTTCCATCTATTGCTGCTACCTTAACGTAAACTGCCGGATCTAATAATTCAGAAGTTTCATCAGTATTTCTTTCAGTTGGTTTTGTACCAACGTAAAGACAAATAATATCATCTTCATTAAGTTTTGAAGCCTCATCATATTCAAAACTTCCACCGTTTTCATTTATCTGTTCTGAAGTCAATACGTCATAATTTTTTCCATCAACAGAATAAGTTATTTCATCCGTATCCTTTATATAAACTATGTCATCATTCATTTCCAGATTTTCAACTTCCTTCATGGCTATTGAAAATGATGCTGTTCGTATTGTTTCTTCTTTTCCGTCAAACACCCAGCCATCTGCAAGATTTAACTCATATGAACATCCCTCATTAAATCCATTCGGTGCGCTGACTGTATATATGCCATCTCCATCATTGTCTTCAATACTAATTTCCACATTGTCAGAACCATCTTTAACAACTAATGTTGCTGCTTCTTGTGGTTCAATATCGCCTGACACTTTTTTATACTAAAAGTCATATCAGGAGTCTGGTCCATTTGAGCAAATGAAGTAATATTTAATTCTTCTTTTCCTCCCATTTCCTGATATTTAGCATAAACATTTATATTATCTGTAACAACATCATCTGAATAGAAAGGTGTTGTAAATTCTTTATCAGTATAATATCCAACTAAAACAGCATTGTCCTTTGTTGCCTTTTCCTTTGATGGTAATTCGCCTAAAGGATAATCCTTTTCAGCCGGCAAAGTTTCTATTAGTCTGTCTCCGTCATAAAAAGATACTGTTAAAAGTTTTGCTCCTAAATGAACATCCCATTCTGCAAAATATTTTTTAAGAATAAGAAAGTCCTTTAAGTCAACCTGCCCATCTGCGTTTATGTCTGAATTTGCAAATACAAAATCTTTTATTTTTTCTTCAGAAATATATTTTTTTAGTGTTAGCAAATCTCTTAAATCAATTACTCTGTCCCCATTTACATCGCCATACATGTTTCCACTGGTTTTTGCAAATATTTCTTGAGTTGGCATTTGTGAAACAATAATTGCAATTGCTAAAAATAGGGTTAACACTCTTTTCTTCATCCATTCACTCTCCTTTTCTTCACTAGTACACAGACAATCCCTGCAATAATCATCACTACTATAATTGATATGCCAATTGCAATATTTGATTTCTGTCCTGTTCTACCATTTTTTGTTTTATTTACCCCTTTTTCCGATTTACTATCCTTCCCGTTTATTTTCTTTGTTGATTTACTTTCCTCTCCTTTTTTATTTTCCTCCTTTGCCTCTTTACTCTTTTCCTCTATTTCTTTTTCCACATCTTCTTTTACAAAAATATCTGCTGCATAATTTTTCTTTTCTGTTTCCACATTTACTTTATATTTTCCGTTTTTTAAAGTATTTAAATAATCCGAACCAATTACCACATTTCCATCTGAATCAACAGTATAACTATCTTCACTAATTTCCGTTTCATTTATTTTTACTTTTTTAACTGCTTCCTTAACTTCCAACGGCATCTTGATTTCTTCGTTCTTTGCCTTATCAAATACAATATCATCATTTTTTACATCGTAAGATACAGTAACCGTGCCATCTTGTGTATCCATTTTAATAATGTTTCCATCTACGTCTATTGCCTGGATTAACGTAAGCTCTATAGGATATTTCCCTTCCGGTGAATAATCTACTATTTTAAAATTAAAGGTCACAACCGTTCCATTACCCTTAATATCTTTAAGACTATTTGAACTTGCAACAAAAACAAACTCTTCTTTATCCAGCTTGTCCGGCATCGTCAAATCACCATCCAAAAACACTTCGCCATTTTGTACCGATTCCAAAGTTAATGCTGAATGATTATATCTAACTTTAAACTTAAGTGCCCAAATTCCACTGTTTCCACTTAAATCAATATCTATAACTGCCTTGTCATTTTTTGTTATAGTTGATGACACTGTAAGAGTCGCATTTTCTTTGGCCTGTGTAACATTATTTTTCGGTGTTATACATAAAAGCATGAGTGCTATAAGTAAACTAAAAAAAATCTTTCTCAAACTATCACCTGCCTAATTCTTTATTTAATTTTCCCCGTAACATTTTGTGAGGCATTTTGCCACCCATCGTATAACAAAAAACATTAGACATAAATATATCCCAGAGATATAAATTCGTCTCTGTAACACAAATTAATACAAAAGTATAAACTTTTCCTTATTACATAAATTTGTAGAAATGTAATTTTTTCTTTGTTACATAAATTTATATATTCTGCATAAATTTATCTCTAAAATTTCATGTTATTAATTAAATTCCCGCTCAATATATATAAAATAATTTTACCATATTTTAGTAACCATACCTATTAAATAATTCCATAAAATGGGGCTTTTCTAAATTGAATCGATTTTAATTTTAAAATCAAATGGCACACAGATAACAAAAAAACTACAGTAGTAAAAATAATGTCTATCCACAAATTTTGCAGACACTTTTCTTACTACTGTAGCATTTATCTAATATCATTATATTTGTATATCATCAAACATATCTTTATCTGTAATTTTTCTTTTAACTTTGCATGGATTTCCCACAGCAATAACTCCTGCCGGTATATCCTTTGTCACAACACTTCCTGCTCCAATTACACTTCCTTTTCCTATTGTCACTCCACCTAATACAGTTACATTTGCTCCTAACCATACATCTTCTTCAAGCGTAATCGGCGCACTGGTAAGAACGTTGCTTCTCTGGGACGGATGAATGGCATGCCCCGCACATGCAAGACATACCCCCGGTCCTATAAACGCTCCATGCCCGATATTTATAGGTGATGTATCAAGCATCACCACATTATAATTTATAACTGCAAGTCCGTGAAAATGAATATTCAATCCAAAATCACATTTAAATCCTAGTCCCGGAAACGCAAGCTTATTATACGTTCCGAAAAGTTCTTCCATAATTTTTTCTTTCTTTGCAACTTCATCTTCATTTAGACTTTCAATTTCTTTTAATAATCTTTCCGCTCTTCGTCTTAATTCCGGCGGATTATCAAATGGATTGCAATGATATGGTTCCATAGAAGTAATCCTCGCAAGAGCTTTATCCATATTATTTTGTGTATTCTGAATTTCTGACATAGTTGGTCTCCTTAGCTAGAAATTTATTATTTTGTATTATACTTTATATTTTTCAAAAACACTACACTCCACCCTAACACCAAAACTTCCACCACCGGCATTACAGCCCATAAGCCCTGATGCAAGTGTCGCAAGGGCGTTAGCCCCAACTCCCTGTCCAATTACAATTGCATCTGTAAGTGTGTAAATTGACATTACCATTGCGCTACCAAGTGACGGTATTATAACAAATATGGAATAACTGTCAATTACTTATAAAACCGCTTACTCACTTTAAAAGATTTTACACTACTCCATTTGCCTTTGTCTTTTCCAACTATTGCTCTCACTCTTACATAATATCTTTTTCTAACACGTAATTTTCTTAACAGATATGTATTTTTTCCTGTACGTTTTGTTCTTACGTTTTTCTTAAATTTTCTGTCAGTTGAATACTGTATCCGATATATTTTAGCCTTACTTACCTTTTTAAAAGTAATTCTCACTTTTCTATTTTTAAATTTTTTTACTTTTAGAATTTTTGTTTGCTTTAAACTCTTTTTATTTACACCGTCAACACGAGTTGTAGTTTTTCCGTTAGTTGTTGGTTCATTTTCCTTTGTTACAACTTGTCCAAAAGTTGTAGTTGAATCTTTTTCTGATGTTGTTTCGTCAGTTGTTTGATTTTCTACAGTAGTTTCTGATGTTGTATTTTCTGTAGTCAATATTTCAGTTGTGGGTTCTACTGTGACAGTTGTCTCAGTTTGTTTCTCAGTTGTTGGTTCTAATGTAGTTGTCACTTCCGTTGTTGGCTTTAGTGTTGTTGTCACTTCCGCTGTGGTCGGTGCTTCTGTTGTTGGCTCTGATGTTGTTGTCACTTCCGCTGTGGTTGGTGCTTCCGTTGTAGGCTCTGATGTTGTTGTCACTTCCGCTGTGGTTGGTGCTTCCGTTGTAGGCTCTGATGTTGTTGTCACTTCAGTTGTGGTTGGTGCTTCTGTTGTTGGCTCTGATGTAGTTGTCACTTCCGTTGTTAGTGCTTCCGTTGTAGGCGCTTCTACAGTTGGATTTTCCACTTTGTTCTCCAATTTTGTGTATACCTTTATTCTTCCTACATAATTTTTAAGTTGTGTCCATCCACTACCGTTGTTTATATATGACATTTCCCTGCCATTTTTATATGAAGTCATTATTTTGGCGTCGCCCTTTTCATTTGAAACACTTACTATTGCAGAGAACCATTGGTCTTTTTCGATTTTTACCGGCTGATTCAGTTCTATTGTTACATATCCGCTATTTTCAAAATATGCTGTTGTAGTATTTGCCAGATAACCACCTGAAACTGGTACATTGTCCTGTCCACCATAAGGATAATCTACATTTTTATATATCTCCACTTTAGCGGTTACATTTTCACCACCAATAGCTACATTTACTGCTTTTATATATTCGTCTTTTAGATTATCAGATTTTTTTGCTTTAAACACATTTGCCACTGACTTATCTTTTCTTAATGGGAAATCGTCCATACTTCCATCATAGTAATAATTAAAGTCATACTTGTCCTTTGGTGCAAATGAAAATGCATAAGAACAACTGCTTGTATTGTCATATGACAGCCAAAAATACTCCAATGATTTGTAACTGTTTTTTACAAGCCAACCACCATTTTTGGTAGCACCATTTGGTACAAATTTGTCTGATGGAATATTGTCATCCCAGCCAATGATTGTGCATGCATGGGGAGAAATTGTACTGCTATGTTCATTCTTTGGATTGTAGTATAACGTTTCTCTTGCATTATTGTACTGAAATGTTACTGCCCCATATTTTGCTATGGCTTTTTTTATTGACCTAATGTATTCTTCCGGATTTGATTTGTTTTCAGGTATATAAATTGCATTTTCAAATCTATATGATGGATTTTCATATGGGTTTGTCGTAACCACATTACCCGATACCGGTGCCCACCACATTGAATATAACTTGGCAATTTTTAGTGGGTCTCCTGACTGCGTCAAATAATTTACTGATTGCCAGTCTCCATCTGTATTTCCCAATGGATCGCTTTCTCTCTTAAAAACTCTATAAGCTGCCGCCATCGGATTTAATGATAATGTATCTTTTGTTACTGTAGGATCAATTCCACTTTTCAAAATGGATGATTCTGCTGCTGCAATGCTTGAATATGCCCAACACAAATTGGTATCTCCCTGATCTTTTACAGGTGTTACTATGCCATCGTCCCTTCCATCATATTTTTCCCTGTCTGATATCTCTTTAGTTTCAGTCTGTTGTTCTTCAAAATCACCCTCTATTTTAAATGTTAATTGATTATCAGTTATATTTGTGACTTCAACATGCATATCATCAGTTATTTCCAAGCTCTGATTCAGTTTTAATGGTGCGTCAGATTTTGTTGCATATGTGCCACCTAATGTTTCATAATTCCACTTTCCTGCAACGCATCCCATATTGTTTGGGAATTTTGTGTCTTTGTCCACCAAATAACAAACAAGTCCTGAACCAATTATCAATCCTTTTAGCTTCGTTCCATCTGTTTTATACAATTCTTTTGACTGACAATCATATTTATTACCACCTGTGCCAAAATTTCTATATTCTAAGTACAGTGTTTTATTGGTTCCTTTTAAATTTAATTTGTATCCGACTATCTGTGAATCTCCTCTAGTCGATGCTTCCTTTAAGGTATACTGTCCATTTTGATAAATTGTTTTAACATTGTCAGATGTAAGCCACCCCTTTGCTTCTCTTTCTTTTACAGATATAAACTGTGGCACAGGTGACATATGCTTTGCCATTGCAGACATATAATATACCGGCGAACTATTTGAACTATTGTACAAGTCCTTAAATCCTAAAATGTGCCCCATTTCATGAGTTGCCACTGCCATAGGCAAAATCACGTTTTCCCGATTATCCTTGTATAAATAATTATAGGAATTTGTCACCTGTACATAGTTTTTACTTGTAATTGTTTTTCCATCTGCATTTATTTTTACGTAATCTGCATAATCCTTATAATTCCACAAAGGTGAGGACCAACCCACAGAGATACTCTGAGTTGTATTTTTATAAATAATGGTGATTGCATCGATTACCCCATCATTGTTTTTATCAAGTTCAGAAAAGTTGTACTTTTTTGTACCATCATAATTTGTAATCACATTGCCCGCTAATATAGCTCTGTTTATAGCTTCAGACCAGTCTGTTTTTAGTTCGTACATACGCTGTGATTTTTCGCCATTGTCCGTATAGCCTTCAGGATTTTCATCGCTGTATTCAGCATAGTAACCTCTTGGATGTGACAATTGTATAGAACCACCCTTGTCGAATAAATACACACTATTCATATGTAATTTTCCATTTGAAGCAGTTTCATAATAATCTGAAACATTAAAATCTGCATTGTTGTAAGAATTATCTGTAATTTTTCTAACAGATTCCCCATTATAAGAATTATCTATAAATTCATCTTCATCTAAAAATCTTGCAAATACTATAAGATTTGTAAAATTACTTTCTTTTGTTTTATTTTCTGTATTTTCATTCGTATCATCAGCAAAAGTTGCGCCACTAAAAAGCATTGTCATAACCGTAACAAACGCCATGATTATACTAAACCCTTTTTTCATAAAATCTCCTTTTAATCATTTATTCTTTTACACCTTAATTATATATTCATTATAGCATTTACCAGATTAACTTTGTATTCTAATTTTTTAGAATTATAGGCTCATCCAAAATTAAAATTTTAAATTCCACTCTTCCATTTCACAGTGGATTTTACTTTTACATAAGTGGAATTTAATCTTTCGCACCATTTTATTCTATTCATTTGCATATTTATCTTTACCCTTGTATGCTTGTTCCATGCTCTCTGATGACGGTAGAAGGAGGTACATATGTCTAACCTTATACCGGTAAACCAGAAACACTTAACTTTAGATGACCGTAAAATTATTGAAGACTCTCTAAATGAAGGTCTTTCCTTCAAGGAGATTGCCAAATATCTTTGTAAGGATCCGACTACCATTTCAAAAGAAATCCGTCTTCATCGGGTTGATGACATCCAACCCAAACGGATATTTAATAATCCACACAACTTTTGCACCAGGAGATTTAGGTGCAAACGGACAAATGTATGTGAAAAGATTATCCTCTGTGACATTAAGTGTTCATCATGCAATAAATGTAATCAGGTATGCAAATCTTTCGTAAAGGAATCCTGTTTGCGAGTGGACCGGGCTCCTTACGTTTGCAATGGTTGTGATAAACCACTCCATCGCTGTAGCGTTTCGCATAAATATCGCTATGATGCTGTTTTTGCACAACGAAAATATGAGGAACTCCGTACTTCTTCAAGAACCGGTGTAAATCTCACAAAACATCAAGCTCTTCAAATGAATGCCGTGGTTGCACCTCTGATAGAACAGGGACAGTCTCCATATGTAATTGTCACCAACCATCCGGAACTGGGCATCAGTGTGAAAACACTTTACAACTACATTGAACAGGGTGTTCTTCTCACCAGAAACATTGATTTAAAACGTAAGGTCAAGTTTAAGTTACGAAAAGATGATTCCAAACCTTCAATCAAAAACAGGGAAGTTTTCGTCGGAAGAACTTATGCTGATTTTAAGCAACTGAATCCTGATTATTTCTGTGAAATGGATACTGTTATTTCGGCTAAAGGTTCCAATAAATGTATTCTGACTTTTTACAGCCCTGAAACACAACTGTTTATTGCCAGACTCCTAAATCGTTGTACTGAAGGAGCTGTTAAGGTTGCCATTAACGAACTGGAGAGGGCTCTTGGCACATATGACTTTCTATCCGTTTTCAATACCTGACTGACCGTGGCAGTGAATTCAGCGACCCGATATCGCTTGAAACGGGTATTAACGGCATTGAACGCATGAGTATTTATTACTGTGATCCCATGAGAAGTAATCAGAAGGGGGGCATTGAGGAAGCACATACCCTGTTGAGAATGATTATCCCAAAAGGAACCGTTTTCACGCATCTTACACAATGGGACATAAAGAAATGTGTTAATCACATCAATTCTTATGTGAGGGAAGGATTGAATGGTAAAACACCATATCAGGCATCACTTGAAAAATTTGGCCCGGAGATTCTCCGGGCCCTGCAGCTTAAATACATCCCACCTGATGATGTAATCCTCACACCAAAGCTGCTAAAATAACATTTTTATAAATCCCGTCATCAGAGCCACAAATTTCACATTTCTCACACCGACCTGTGGAATTTAATCTTTCACACAAGAATTCCAGAGGTCTGTTTCCTATGCCTTGATTTTCAGATTTAAAGAAAAATGTACTTAAATTTTAACACTTATTACCCTTTATTCAACCAAAAACTTTTAAATTTAGGTTGATTTTTAACAGTGGGTGGAATTTAGTCTTTCACACGGAATTTACTTTTACAAGTCAGCTTCTCCACATAACAAATCTTTTATCTCGCATGATGTACATTTATTTTCACCGATTTTATCAGCAATCTCTTTAACTAACTCCCACCATGAACACACTCCAGAATTTTTAGAAACTCCAGCCCCCACAAAAATCACAAGATTCTCATTTGAATTTATTTGCTTGATTTTTTCTATTTGTTCGATAATCTTGTTCATCAATCTCACCTCACAAAGTGCACTTTTTTCGTCGCTTTTTTCGTCGCTTTTTCAACGAAAAAAGCGACGAATTATTTTAATCTATACAACTTGCCTTTTGTTTTCCCATTATCGATGAGTTTATCAAGTACTATTAATTCTTTTAATAATTCCTTTGTTCTAGTATCCTTTAATCCAAGATTACCAGCTATTTCAGCTGTTTTATGCCACTCGCCATCATCCAATAATTTTAGGATTTTATCATATTGTTCTATCTTTTTCTTTGATATTTTTTTCGTCGCTTTCTCATATCCATCTGGCAGCAAAACTTCATCATCCGCTTCCAAAAATGCCGGGTGGATTGGAATTCTTATTCTCATAGCTCGTCTATCTTCATCCGTAAAGAACTCCGCTCTTGGTGAGCCATTCTTCTCAAGTTCTTCCTGTATTGTTGGGATGCCAGAAGAATGCCCCTCTGATAAATCCAGTTCTTTTAAAAACTCTCCGAGTCGTCTATTTCTATAAAACCTAGAAACAAATCTCTTTCCTTCAGCTATTGTCTTTTCTGAAATAGATCTGTCTATCCCCGGAAAATTCATGATATTTATGCAATCCGGCTCTATCTCTATAGTTACTGGTTCAAAGGACATATAATCTCTGTGATAAAAGGCATTTACCACAGCCTCTTCTATTGCCTGATATGGGTAATTGAATATCCTTAATGCCTCCATCTGATTTGGTACTTTAATTACCTTTTCTCTAATAATCAAATTACGAAATCTTTCCATTGTTGCTTGAATCATCTGAGGCACCGAACCTGTAATATTAGGAAAATCTTCACTAATACTTGGATTCTTAATGCTTCCTTTAGGAAAAGAGGTCATCTGTACATAAGTATATCCAAAGAATTTTTCTGGATGCTCACAGAACATCATAATTGCCACATTCTGAATATATCTGAGTTCTGGAGGACCAACCAATAGCTGCATATCATTAAGTATTTCCTCAACACCACGTTCCCTTACCTGTTTAGCAAGTTTACTACCGGTTTTTCTCAAATGATCTTCTAACAGCACCGGTGAAATATCCTCAAATGTTGCCTTATGGTTTGCTCTGCAATCAAACGGGGTTTGATCTGACATATTAATCAGTTCTCGCTCCTGTTCACTATTTGCCTTAACAGAACTTGTCTGATAACGAATATAATAATTGTACTTTTTTTCTTTCTTACTTGTTACATGCTCTGGTGATTTATAAGGTCGCTGCTGTCCTGTTCTGACAACAATTACAAAAATCCATTTTCCGTCAACTTCCATAGGTATCCCCTGCGGAAAGTATGGTGGAGAAATCAAATTAT
>ENA-OQID01000514-OQID01000514.1-human-gut-metagenome-genome-assembly--contig:-NODE-514-length-20308-cov-4.792250_pt1 | contig 20308 bp, 16 predicted proteins | sample MGYA00242567_ERZ504727 | MGnify/ENA primary metagenome ERZ504727 (study PRJEB26092, sample SAMD00036215) | human gut metagenome | host: Homo sapiens | study: EMG produced TPA metagenomics assembly of...
TGCGTGGTCACCGCCATGCAGGATGCCGCCGCTGAGATGGGCACCAAGGAGGGCTTCCACGGCTACGGCCCCGAGCAGGGCTATCCGTTCCTGAAGCAGGCCATTCAGGGCTACTACGCAGGCCGCGGCACCCAGCTGGCTGAGGACGAGATCTTTATCTCCGACGGTGCCAAGAGCGACCTGGCCAACGTGCTGGGCCTGTTTGATGTGGACAACACCGTTCTGGTCCCGGACCCCGTTTACCCCACCTATGTAGACGACAACGTGACCGACGGCCGCAAGATCATTTACGGCCGCACCAGCCAGGAGAACGGCTTCCTGGGGATGCCCGATGACAGCGTGAAGGCTGACATCATCTACATCTGCAGCCCCAACAACCCCACCGGTGCCGCCTACACCCGCGAGCAGCTCAAGGCCTGGGTGGACTACGCCAAAAAGAACAACGCCGTTATCCTGTACGATGCCGCCTACGAGTGCTTCATCACCGATCCCGCTCTGGCACGCAGCATCTTTGAGGTGGAGGGTGCCCGCGAGTGCGCCATTGAGATCTGCTCCTTCTCCAAGATCGCAGGCTTCACCGGCACCCGCTGCGGCTACACCATCGTGCCCCACGAGCTGGAGCGCGAGGGCATGAACCTGAACAAGCTATGGCTGCGCCGCCAGACCACCAAGTTCAACGGCGTGCCCTACGTCGTTCAGCGCGCTGCTGCCGCCGTGTTCACCGAGAGCGGCATGGCTGAGATCCAGGCCAACCTCGATTACTACCGCCAGAACGCCAAGGTCATTGCCGACGCGCTGGACGAGTGCGGCGTGTGGTACTGCGGCGGCAAGAACAGCCCCTACATCTGGCTGCGCTGCCCCGGCGGCATGAAGAGCTGGGAATTCTTCGACTGGCTGCTGGAGAACTGCGGCGTGGTCGGCACCCCGGGTGTCGGCTTCGGTGAGTGCGGCGAGGGCTACTTCCGCCTGACCGCCTTCGGCGATGCCGAAAAGACCAAGGTCGCTGCCCAGCGCATCAAGGCCGCCATCCAGACTCTGTAAACTTACACAAGCAAAAAGGCGATGCAGTTTTGAACAGCTGCATCGCCTTTTTCTTTTATTTCCGGCCCGTCAGCCGGTTGAGCAGCATCACTGCCAGAACAATGATGCCGATGACGAGGATGATGCCGACCATCCCGATCAGCATCATCGGCAGCGTGGTCATCCACGAAGTAAGATGAAGCATGCGATCACCTCCGTTAAGCCATCAGGGTCAGGATCAGGCCGCCTGCAATGACGGACGCGATCTGTCCCGAAACGTTGACGCTGATGGAATACATCAGCAGGAAATTCTGATTGTCCTCTTCCAGGCCCATCTTGTTGACCACACGGCCGCTCATGGGGAAGGCTGAGATGCCGGCCGCGCCGATCATGGGATTCAGCTTTTTGCCCTCCGGCCGGAAAAGGTTCAGCAGCTTTGCAAACAGTACGCCGCCTGCCGTATCAAAGACGAAGGCCACCAGGCCCAGTGCAAGGATCAGCAGGGTGTCGGGCCGCACGAACTTGTCGGCGGTCATCTGCCCGGCAACGGTCAGGCCCAGCACGATGGTGATGAGGTTTGCCAGCACATTCTGGGCGGTTTCGCTCAGCGCATTCAGCACCCCGCACTCCCGCAGCAGGTTGCCGAACATCAAAAAGCCCACCAGTGCCACACTGGCCGGAGCCACCATGCCTGCAATGATCGTGACCACGATGGGGAACAGGATCTTGGTCAGCTGGGAAACACTGCCCTTTTCATAGGACATCCGGATGCGGCGCTCCTTCTGCGTGGTCAGCAGCCGGATCACGGGCGGCTGCACGATGGGCACCAGCGCCATGTAGCTGTAGGCTGCCACCATAATGGCACCGAGGTACTGGGAGTTGAGCGTGTTGGCCACGAAAATGGCGGTGGGGCCGTCTGCCGCACCGATGACAGCGATGGAGGCAGCATCCTTCAGGTCAAAGAAGAAGCCCGCCAGAAACAGGGTGAAAAAGATGCCGAACTGGGCCGCCGCGCCAAAGAGCATCAGCCACGGCTTTTCCAGCAGCGGGCCAAAATCGATCATGGCACCGATGCCGATGAAGAGCAGCAGCGGGAACAGCTCGTTGGACATGCCCGCTTCAAACAATGCAGAGATGGGGCCGACCGTATCCCCCTGCGTGATGGCACCCGAGAGAGGCAGGTTGACCAGAATGGCACCAAAGCCCATGGGCAGCAGCAGGCTCGGCTCCATCTTTTTGGCGATGGCAAGGTAGATGAGCAGCGCACCGATGCCCCACATTACCACCATCTGCCAGGTCAGATTCCCAAAATTGGAAAAGAGACTGGCGAATGTGTTCAGAAGATCCATATTTATTTTTCCTCCTTGTGTTCCTGTGCCGGGCAAGAAAAAAGAGACCCCTGCCACAGCACTCTGTCTGTGACAAAAGTCTCAAGCCAACACATGACATCGGGCATTTCTGCCGTGATGACGCTGCCATGCAGCACCCCGCAGGCCCTGCGGAATGCCCTTTACTCCCTTTTATCGATTCTAATTAAATCAGAATGCAGTCCCCTCTGTCAAGGGGTTCCTGCATTTCTTTGCCAAACTTTGCTTCAGCGCTCAAACGTTGTGCTGAGGGTGGTCTCCCAGGTCTGGCCGGGGGCAAGGCAGGCGGCAGCGGCGCGCTGGCTCCACTCCTGGGTATCGGTCTGGGCACCGGGCAGGGAGTGCCACGGCTCAATGCAGACAAAACGCACAGGCTTTGCCGGAGCCGACCAGATGAGGGTGTAGGGGTAGCCCTCCACATTGCAGACGATCCCCTTGCCGGTGTCCTTCTCGTAGATGCCCAGCGTGCGGCTGCGCAGACCGGCCATGCAGAAGCTGTCGTTCTCAAACAGATCGTCTGTCAGGGGGATGCTCTGCTCGTTCTTCCACCGGTAACCGCACTTGCCGGTCAGCAAGCCGTCGGGGTAAGCGTCCAGGATCATCGGGCTCTCCGGCTGGTCGAAGCGGAACTCGTAATCGGTGGTGGTGTGCTTGTCATCAAAGGGGATGCGGAACGCCGGGTGGTAGCCGATGCCGAACTGCAGCTCCTCGGCGGCATCGGTGGGGTTGGTGACAGTCAGGGTGTGGTGCACCGTCCTGCCCTCCAGCCGGAAGGTGCTGGTCAGAACAAAATCAAACGGGAAGCGCTCTGCCTTGCTCTTTTCATCCGAGCGCAGCTCCAGCCGGATGGTGTCACCTTCGGCGCAGAGCAGGGTGTGCTCCACGTCCCGGGCAAAGCCGTGCTGACCGCCGGGGTAGGTCTTGCCCTTATGGGTAAAGGCCCCGCCGGTCAGCTTGCCCGTCCAGGGGAAAAGGATGGGGGCATGGCGCTTCCAGACAGCCGGGTCGGCCTGCCAGAGCATCTCCTGCCCGGCGGCATTTTTCAGGCTGACTGCTTCGGCACCATGGGTATCCACGGTCAGAGTCAGAAATTCGTTGTGAATGGTTGCCTGCATGATTCATCTCTCCTTTTTATCTGTTGACGATGTGCTCGCCGTTTCCTTCCAGCCAGGTGCGCAGGTTCCGGGTGGTAATGTCCATCAGGTTCTGCAAAGCCTCCCGGGTCGTCCACGCAATGTGCGGTGTGAGGATAGCGTGGGGTTCTGCCCGCAGGGGGCTTTCCTGAGGCAGAGGCTCGGTGACAAAGGCATCGGCCCCGTAAAAGCCCAGCTGACCGCTGTGGAGAGCCGCTGCCACGGCCTCCTCATCCACCAGCGCGCCCCGGGCCGTGTTGAGCAGAATGGCCCCGGGCTTCATCCTGGCCAGCGCTTCCGCGTTGACAAGGCCCCGGGTCTGGGGTGTAGCCGGGCAGTGCAGGCTGAGGATATCGCACCGCCTCAGCAGGGTATCATAATCCACGAACTCCACACCGTTGGCGGCGTATTCGGGCCGGACGGTGCGGGTGCAGACCAGCACCTCCATGCCAAAGGCTCTGGCAATGCGGGCCGACTGCCGCCCGATGCTGCCATAGCCGTAAACGCCATAGGTCTTGCCGTAGAGTTCCATCTGGGGCAGCAGGCCGATGCTCTCCGGGATATCCAGCTGCCAGCACCCCTGCTTGACGGCACGGTTGTAGCGCTCCGCGCACTGGCAGATGGCCAGCAGCAGGCTGAAGGTCATCTGGGCCACGCTGTAGGTAGAATAGCCCGGCACATTGGCCACTGCAACGCCGTGGCGGCGGCAGGCTTCCAGATCCAGGTTGTCGGTGCCCGTGGCGATGATGCCCACCCATTTCAGGTTCGGGCACTGCTGTAAGATCTTCTCATCCATGCGACACTTGTTCAGCAGAACGATGTCCGCATCTCCAATGCGGGGGGCGATCTCCTCGTAGGCCGTGCGGACATAGCTGACGGTATCGGGCACCAATGCCTTTACCCCCGACCAGTCGAGGTCGCCTTCCTCCATGACATAGCTTTCCAGAATGACAGCTTTCATCTCAGTCCTCCAACAAAACGTCCTCGCTCAGCACCTGACCGATGGGCTTTGCAATGCACAGGTCGGCCTGCGCATCGGCCCCGGTGGGCTGCATGTTGATGACCACCAGATGGCGGCCCCGGAAATACCGGATGAGCCCCGCCGCCGGGTAGACCACCAGACTGGTGCCGCCGATGATGAGAGTATCCGCCTTGCGGATGGCAGACACGGCCCCGGAGAGCACCTCCTCATCCAGCCCTTCCTCGTACAGAACCACATCCGGCTTGACGATGCCGCCGCACTTGGGGCAGCGGGGCACGCCGGTACTGTTGGCAATGAAGTCCACATCGTAGAACGCGCCGCACTTCACGCAGTAGTTGCGCAGGGTGCTGCCGTGGAGCTCGTAAACGGTCTTGGACCCCGCAGCCTGATGCAGGCCGTCGATGTTCTGGGTGACGATGGCTTTCAGCCTGCCCTCCTGCTCCAGCTTTGCCAGCCGCAGATGGGCAGCGTTGGGCTTTGCCCCCTTCACAATGAGCTTATCCCGGTAGAACCGGTAGAACTCCTCGGGGTTCTCCTCCCAGAAGGTGTGGCTCAGGATGGTCTCGGGCGGGTAATCGTACTTCTGGTGGTACAGGCCGTCCACGCTGCGGAAATCAGGGATGCCGCTTTCGGTGGAGACCCCCGCGCCACCAAAAAAGACGATGCGGTCGCTCTCGGCAATGATTTTTTCCAGTGCAGGAACCATAAAAAGAAACGCTTCCTTTCCGGCAGATCGTTGTGTTTTGGATAGCTCCAGTATAACACAAATCCAGAGGAAAGGAAGCGTTTCTTTTTTTGATGGGATTTCCCCCTTGTTCAGCGCCCGTTTTCGGCAAACAGGGTCCCCAGCGCATCCAGCAGATCATGCGGGAGCATCCCCGTTTCCCCGTGCAGGGCAGCAGCACGGTCGGCAGCCGCACCATGGAGATAAACGGCACAGGCAGCGGCCTCAAAGGCAGGCAGACCGCAGGCCAGCAGGGCGCTGGTCATGCCCGCCAGCACATCCCCGCTGCCGCCCCGGGAAAGCCCCGGGTTGCCGGTGGGATTGACCGCACAGCGGCCATCCGGCCCTGCAATGACGGTGTGCGCCCCCTTCAGCACCACCACAGCATTCCATGCTTTCGCATAGCGCAGCGCCATGCCTTCCCGGTCCGCATTGATCTCTGCCACAGAGCGCCCGGTCAGCCGGGCCATCTCGCCGGGGTGGGGCGTTAAAATCAGTTCTCCTTGAGGGTGAGGCATCTTTTCCGTTTGGAGCAGGTCAGCGGCGGCGTTCAGGCCGTCCGCATCCAGCACTGCACTGCCGGAAAAGCCGGGCAGGAGCGTTTTCACCAGCGCCCGGGTCTCGGCGGCACGGGCCGCGCTCTGGGCCGTATAACCCAGCCCGGGGCCCGCCAGCAGGACAGAGGCCTTCTGCCGCCGGATGCGGTCGATATTCTGGGGCGAGATGCCGCCCCCTGCCCCCGCTTCGCAGGGGCAGAGGCAGCACTCGGGCAGGCGGGCGGCCACAGCCGCCAGCACCGGCTCCACACTTGCCAGCGTAACAATGCCGGCCCCTGTGCGCAGGGCACCTTCCACGGCCAGCGCCGCCGCGCCCCGGTAGGACGCACTGCCCGCCACCGCCAGCACGGAGCCAAAGGTTCCCTTATGCGCATCCCGGGGACGGGGCTGGATCTTTTGCCAAACAAAATCAGAAGTTGTTTCAAACATAGGCCTCTCCTTTCGGGTGAGATTTCGCCCTCTCAGTCAAAGCCTTACGGCTTTGCCAGCTCCCCCAAAGGGGGAGCCTATTGCGGGTCTTGGATAAAGGCAGCATTGCCTCTCCCTTTGGGAGAGGTGGCAGCGCGTAAGCGCTGACGGAGAGGGCGAGGATGTTACCCTTCTCCCTGCAAATACCTCCGGATCTCCTTCTCCGCTTCCTGCACCTCTTCATGGAACATGCGGGCAGAGACCCGGAGGGCACCATGGCCCAGGATGATGACCTGTTCCATGCCATCGGAGGTGGCTACGCGGACGCGGCGGCCCTTGCCGATCTCATGGGTGACACGCTCAATGAACATATCGGCGGTCTCGGCTTCTCGGGTGTAGACCACATGGATATTGTGGTACTGCTCTATGCTGCCGGGGCTGCCCGGCACACGGTAGGCATCAAACACAAGGATGAGCACGCACTTTTTGAAGCCCTGATAGTTGCAGAGGATGTCCATCAGCCTGTGGCGTGCCGCTTCCAGGCTCTCTTTGGAGAGTGCGTTCAGCTCGTCCCATGCAAAGATGATATTATAGCCGTCCACCAGCAGGTATTCGGGCTGGATCTCCCACTGCTCGGCGTTGAAATCGGGGCGTTCCTGCTTCTGGGTGGGGCGGAACGCCGCCAGCGGGTCCCGCTTGATGGGCCCATAGGTCTGTTCAAAGATCTTCAGCAGCTCAGCATCCTCTTCCAGGGTGGCGCGGTAGGCGGCCATCCGGCGGGGACGGGCCTGCACCGCTTCCTCGGTCTTTGCAGTCTTGCCCCAGCCGCTGTCTACATGCATGTGGCTGCGCACCTGTTCCCAGGGCACCACAAATCCGGCCCCGTGGGCGCAGAACACCGAATCCGCCGGGTTATCGAGATCGTGTTCCGGCTCATAGCCCACAGCCTCGATGACCTCCGCTGCATTGTGGCAGGGGCGGTAACCGTCCAGCGTCAGGGTCAGGTGCCCCCTGCCCCGGGTGTAGCCCACCACCTCCATGGGGTAGCTGCGCATGGTGGAAGCCGGTGCGGTGCCGGTGAGCAGGGTGGTATCCCCGTCAGCGCCGGTCTCGGGCGGGTCAAAGCTGCCGCCCATGTTCTGGATATCGTTCATGGCGCGGCCCACGTTGTCAGAGGGCAGCTCCAGCCGGAAGGCATACCACGGCTCCAGCAGCTGGGTCTTGTGGATCTGACCTGCCATCATCAGGCCCTGCCGGACGGCGCGGTAGGTCGCCTGCCGGAAGTCGCCGCCCTCGGTGTGCTTGAGGTGGGCACGGCCCGCGATGAGGGTGATCTTCACATCGGTCAGAGGTGCCCCGATGAGCACGCCCAGATGCTGCTTTTCCTCAAGATGCGTCAGCACCAGCCGCTGCCAGTTCTTGTCCAGCACCTCTTCCCGGCAGTCGGCGGCAAACTGCATCCCGCTGCCCCGGGGCAGCGGCTCCAGCTTGAGGTGGACTTCCGCATAGTGGCGCAGAGGCTCGTAGTGGCCCACGCCCTCCATGGCTTCGATGATGGTCTCCTTATACAGGATGCCGCCGGGACCGAAGCTGACCTCCAGCCCGTACCGCTCGGCCAGCAGGCTTTTCAGCACCTCCAGCTGGATCTCGCCCATCAGCTGGACATGGATCTCGCCCAGGGTCTCGTTCCAGACCACGTGGAGCTGGGGTTCCTCTTCTTCCAGCCGATGGAGCTTTCCCAGCGCGGCGTGCACATCCGCGCCCTCGGGCAGCAGCACCTGATAGCTCAGCACCGGCTCCAGCACCGGCAGGTCGCTGTCCCGTTCCGCCCCCAGACCCTCGCCCGGGCGGGCTTTGGTCAGGCCGGTAACGGCGCACACCTGGCCGGGCCCGATGCGCTCCGCCAGCGTAAACTTTGCGCCGGAATAGAGCCGCAGCTGGTTGGCCTTTTCGGCCCATGGCTCCCCGTCGGCTTCTCCGGTGAGCTGGGCTTTCACCTTGAGCACGCCGCCGGTCACCCGCAGCCAGGTCAGGCGGTTCCCCTGCTCATCCTGGCTCACCTTGAACACCTTGGCCCCGAAGGCTTCCAGCGCGGGGGCCGGGCGGGTATAGCGGTCCAGGCCCTCCACCAGCGCGTCCACACCCTGCAGCTTCAGGGCTGAACCAAACCAGCAGGGAAACACATGCCGCCGGGCAATGGCGGGGATGAGGTCGGTATCGGTCAGACTTCCCCGGTCCAGCATCGTCTCCATCAGCCGCTCATCGCAGAGAGCCAGCGCCTCGTCCCGGTCGGCCTGCTCTGCCCCGAAATCCACAAAGCCATCCCCCAACCGACGGTTCAGCTGGGTCAGAAGCGCTTCCCTGCCCGGGCCGGGCAGGTCCATCTTGTTCACGAACACAAAGGTGGGGATGCGGTACCGCCGCAGCAGCCGCCAGAGCGTCTCGGTATGGCTCTGCACGCCGTCGGTGCCGCTGATGACCAGCACCGCATAATCCAGCACCTGCAGTGTCCGCTCGGTCTCCGTGGAAAAATCCACATGGCCCGGGGTGTCCAGCAGGGTAAAATCGGTATTGCCCGCTGTGAAGAGGGCCTGCTTGGAGAAAATGGTAATGCCGCGCGCCTTTTCCAGCGCGTCGGTGTCCAGAAAGGCATCCTTATGGTCCACCCGGCCCAGCTTGCGGATGGTGCCGGTGCCGTAGAGCAGGGCCTCGGAAAGGGTGGTCTTGCCGCTGTCCACATGGGCCAGAATGCCGATGACCAGCTGCTTGTGCTCTTGTTCCATGCCGCGGCCCCCTTACAGTGCGCTGGCGATCAGCGCAGCAGCGACCAGCGGCAGGCCCAGCACCAGATTGGAGAGCAGGCTGCAATAGGTTCGCTCCTCAGGTTCCAGCTCCTCAAAGGAGACGATCTTCTCATCCGCATAGTCGATGATGGAGCGGGTGGAGTGGATCTTTTTCTGCCGCTTGCCCATCCCCTTGAATTCCTCCAGCAGATGGTGGATGGTCACGCCATCCAGCCGCAGGTAGTCCACCCAGGCCCAGATGAGCAGCACCACGCCGCACAGAAAGCCCGGGGCCTCCCAGATGGTAAACGTGCCATCGCTGACATAGCGCCGCCACAGCAGCATCAGCACGGCCACGATGGAGGTGCGGGTCACGGTCTTATATAAAATGGGGTGGAACATGTAGCGTTTGTACATCGAGGTCAGTTTCTTCATGGTGCGCTCCTTATTGATACAGATACACTTTATTGTATCATGTTTTTGTGAAAAAAGATAGCTGTTTTGTGCGCACAGCGTGAACAGTTTTTCTCTTTTGCCTGTTCTTCGCAGATATACAGTTCTTTCCATTTTATAGTAAATTTTTCCATACTCTTTTCCTATAAAAGTGTTTGTCACCGTTTTGTTTCCAATTCAGTGCTGCGGCGGATTGACTTCTTTCCAGTAAAGTGCTAATATATACAGTGGTGTGACTTTTGTCTTTCCTGTGCACTTTTTGGAAAGGCAGACAGCCTCACTGCGTTTAGGAAAAGGAAAAACGCGCGGCTCTGTCCGCGCAAGATCTGGGAGGATCATCCAATGAGCTTCAATTTTGATCGCCGCACCTTCCTGAAGGGTGCAGGTGCTGTGGGTGCCGCCAGCCTGCTGGCAGCCTGCGGCGAAAAGTCCAACAACACCGGCAGTGGTGCTGCCGCCAGCGGCGCTGCTGCCCCCAACTCCACCGGCGCTACCCCCCTGAAGGAGTTCATCTCCTTTGAGAGCGGCAACCGTGAGCTGGAAAGCTGGAACATGCTGTACACCCAGAAGGCTGAAGATGCCAACGTGGTCACCAACCTGTGGGACGGCCTGCTGAGCTTTGACTGCTACGGCAAGGTGGTGCCCGCCATCGCTTCCAGCTGGGAGCACAATGAGGATGCCACCGTCTGGACCTTCCACCTGCGGGACGACGTGGACTGGGTGGATTGCAACGGTGAGGTGAAGGCTCACCTGACCAGCAAGGACTTCCTGGTTGGTTTTGAATGGGTGATGAACGCCATCAAGAACGAAGCCAACAACACCTCCATGCCCAACGACACCATTGTGGGTGCTTACGAGTACTACCAGCTGACCAAGGAAGCCGGTGACGCTGCCGCTGACATGACCTATGAGGACATGCTGGCTGCCGGTGTGGGCATCGAAGCTCCGGATGATTACACTCTGGTGTTCACCTGCCCCAGCGCCTGCCCCTACTTTGATACCGTTGCCGCCTACACCAGCTTCTACCCCGTGGCTCCTGCTCTGATCGAGGAGCTGGGTGTCGATGGCTTCCGGAGCTGCGACAACACCACCATGTGGTACAACGGCCCCTATATGGTGGAGGAGTACATCCAGGGCAACACCAAGAGCTATATCCCCAACCCCAACTACTACGATGCTGCCAACGTCAGCCGCTTTGAGCGCTTCACTGTCACCATGATCAGCGACGGTTCCATCAGCCTGCAGCTGTATCAGAACCGCGAGCTGGACGAGGTGGATCTGGGCGAGAGCAGCATCACCACCATTCAGTCCGATCCTTCCAACGAGTACAATCAGCAGCTGTGCGAGAAGCGTGCCAAGAAGTTCAGCTACTGCTTCATCTTCAACTACGACAAGAAGAACACCGATGGCACCCCCGATGAGAACTGGAACAAGGCCATTGCCAACAAGGCGTTCCGTCAGTGCTTCTCCAAGGGCATGGTGCTGAACAAGTTCTTCGCCCGTTACAACCCCATCAATCCCCTGAAGTGCGAGAACGACTTCTTCACCATGAAGGGCCTGTGCTACACCTCTGACGGCACCGACTATACCAACCTGGTGGCCAAGGAGATGGGTCTGGACGGCGAGGCTTACGATGGCAAGACCATGAAGCGCCTGCGCGCCAACAACGGCGACATCACCGAGCTGAAGAAGCAGGCCATGGAAGAGCTGAGCGCCATTGGTGTCACCTTCCCTGTCCACTGCTCCTACTACGTTCTGGCCGGCTCCACCTCCGCTCTGGACCACGCCACCGTGCTGAAGCAGTGCTTCACCGACAGCTTCGGCGATGACTTCATCGTGCTGGATGTCAACACCTTCGTGTCCTCCACCATGAAGGAAGTCGTGGCTCCCAAGCTGCAGAGCTTCGTCCACATGGGCTGGGGCGCTGACTTCGGCGATCCCATCAACTTCCTGACCCAGATCATCATTCACGATGAAAACGCTTACTACAGCTGCAACATGACCAACATTGCAGGCATTGTGAACAATGGCCCCGCCAGCTACCAGACCGAGCTGGTTGCCGCCTACGAGAAGTTCACTGATCTGGTGAACGAGGGCCGTGCCATCGTTGACGACACTGATGCGCGCTACGCCGCATTTGCCAAGGCCGAGGCTTACTTCCTGGACGAGAACCTGATCTTCCCCACCGTCTACGATATCACCTGGTGCCTGACTCACGTCAACGAGTACAGCAAGATCAACGCAATGTATGGTCCCTGCAACTACAAGGCTGTGAACTGGGAGACCAGCGAGGAAGCCTACACCACCGAACAGTACGATGAGTTTGCCGCTGCATTTGACGCAGCCGCTCAGGCCTGATCCAGTGGACCAATAACCAATCGCAAAAGCAGAACCGGACGTTTTTGAAGCGTCCGGTTCTTTTTTCTCTCCATGGCAGCACAAAACCCCGCCGCGCGGGAAAGCTCCCAGCGCGGCGGGGTCATTGTGTTAAAATACAGGAAAGCGGTTCAGCTTACAGCTGGCTTTCATACTCCTTGCGGTAGCCTTCCAGCTCACGCTGGTTGCCATACACGAAGTGGCCGTTTGCGATCTCTTCCCAGACCGGCTTATCCACGCTGTAATCGTGGATCGATGGGTCATAGACCAGCAGCTTCTTGTGCTTTTCCAGGCTGGGGTCAGGGATGGGGACCGCGCTCAGCAGGGCTTTGGTGTAGGGATGCAGCGGATGGAGGAACAGCTCCTCCGCCTCAGCCAGCTCCACGATGCGGCCCTTGCTGATAACGGCGATACGATCCGAGATGAACCGGACCACCGACAGGTCATGTGCAATGAACAGGTAGGTCAGACCACGGCTCTTCTTCATCTCGTTCAGCAGGTTCAGCACCTGTGCACGGATGGAGACATCCAGTGCGGAGATGGGCTCATCGGCCACGATGAACTCCGGCTCCATGACCAGAGCACGGGCAATGCCGATGCGCTGGCGCTGGCCGCCCGAGAACTCGTGGGGGAAGCGGGAGGCAAACTCCGGCAGCAGGCCGACCTCATGCAGGGCGTTCATCACCTTTTCATGCAGATCTTCCTGATCCTTGTAGAGATGATGGTTCAGCAGACCCTCAGCAATGATATACTCCACCTTGGCGCGCTCGTTCAGCGAAGCCATGGGGTCCTGGAAGATCATCTGGATCTTACGGATGACCTCTTTGTCCAGTTCCTTGGAGATCTTGCCGTTGATCTTCTGGCCCTTGAAGAAGATGTCGCCGCCGGAGGTCGGGTTGATGCGGCAGATGGCACGGCCAATGGTGGTCTTGCCGGAGCCGGACTCGCCGACCAGCGAGAAGGTCTCACCCTTATAGATGTCAAAGTTGACATGATCGACAGCAACAAATTTCTTCTTACCGGAGCCAAAGGTGATCTGAAGGTCTTTCAGCTCAATCAGCTTTTCGCGTTCAGCCATTTAAGTTGGCGCCTCCCATCTTTCCCATTTTCTCACGCAGGTTCTGGATGGAGTGCGGCCGCTCGATCTTGGGAGCGCGCGGGTCCAGATACCAGGTCTTTGCGGCGTGGGTCTCGGACACCTGGAAGAACGGAGGCTCTTGCACAAAGTCGATTGCCAGCGCATGCTTGTTGCGGGGCGCAAATGCGTCACCCTTGATCTCATTGAACAGGTTCGGGGGAGTACCATCCACGCTGGGCAGGGCCTCACCCTTGGTGCCCAGCTGCGGCAGAGCCTGCAGCAGAGCCCAGGTGTAGGGGTGCCATGCGTCGTAGAAGATCTCCTCCACGGTGCCGTATTCCACGATCTGGCCGGCATACATCACGGCCACACGGTCTGCCACGTTTGCCACAACGCCCAGGTCATGGGTGATGTAGATAACGGACATGCCCAGTTCCTTCTGCAGGTCGCGGATCAGCTGCAGGATCTGTGCCTGAATGGTCACGTCCAGTGCAGTGGTGGGCTCGTCGCAGATTAGGATCTGCGGGCGGCAGGCCGCTGCAATGGCAATGACGACACGCTGACGCATACCGCCAGAGAACTCGTGGGGGTACTGCTCGTACCGACGCTCGGGGTCGGGGATACCCACCTTGCCCAGCATCTCGATGGCAGCCTTTTTGGCCTCCTCACCCTTCAGACCCTGGTGATGCTCAATGCTCTCCTGGATCTGCTTGCCGATCTTCTTCAGCGGGTTCAGGCTGGTCATAGGATCCTGCATGACCATGGCGATCTTCTTGCCGCGGACACCCAGCCAATCCTTCTCGGTGAACTTGGTCATATCGCGGCCTTCAAACATGATGGAGCCGCCGGTGATCTTACCGTTGGCATCCAGCATACCCACAAAGGTCTTGGTGAATACGGACTTGCCCGAGCCGGACTCGCCCACGATGGCAAGGGTCTCGCCTTCGTACAGATCCAGCGAGCACTTGCGGATGGCGTTCAGCTTGCGGCCGCGCAGGCTGAAAGTGATCTCCACGTCTTTGGCAGAGATAATCGGTTGTCTATCCATTTACGTCTCTCTCTCCAATCTATCAAACGTGGTTGCGCGGATCAGCCGCATCCGACAAAGCGTTGCCCATGATATAGAAGGAAATGGAAATGATGGACACGATGGATGCAGGGAAAACCAGCAGGTACGGATAATCCAGGAAGAAGCCGCGCACCTTGCTCAGGATCAGGCCCAGAGAAGGCGTGTCGATGCCCAGGCCCAGGCCCAGGTAGGACAGCGTGGATTCCAGATTGATGGTGCCCGGAATGGACAGTGCCATACGCAGGATGATAACGGAGACCAGATACGGCAGGATGTTCTTGGTCAGCACGCGCCACAGCGGGGTGCCCAGGCAGCGGGACGCGAGGTTGTACTCGCGGTCACGGAACATGAACACCATGTTGCGGACACGGCGTGCCATGGAAAGCCAGTTGATGGCGATCATGGAGATGGCCATGATCCAAAAGCTCTGGCCCACCATCAGGGCGATCAGGGTCATATAGATGATATAGGGCACGTTGTCGATCAGGTTGTACAGCTCCGTGAAGAAGCGGTCCAGACTGCGCACATAGCCCCAGATCAGGCCGAAGATCACGCCCACGATGCTCTCGCCCACGGCGACCACCAGAGCCAGACGGATGGACACCTGGGTGGCGTACCACACCTGGCACCAGTAGTCACGGCCCAGGTTGTCGGTACCGAACCAGTACTCACTGTTGGGCCTGATGAAAGCCTTGCTGGAATCAGAGACCAGGCTGGTGAAGTGATACTTGCCAACGCCCAGCGCAATGAAGGAGAAGATCGTCAGGGCCAGGAACAGGAACAGGCAGAAGACAGCGACCTTCTGCTTGAAGAAGTTCTGGATGACAGAACCCCAGTAGGAATAGTTGGAGTAGCCGATGCGTTCAGCTTCTTCCGGGGAATAATCCACAAAGTAGAACAGTTCTTCGGGCTTCTTGCCCTCAAAATCCGATGCCTTAGCCATCAGCGAGCCTCCTCCTTTCCGGTCAGAGTAATACGGGGGTCAACCACCATCATCAGCACATCGCCCAGGAACACGCCCACGATGCCCAGCACGGCGTAGAGGATGACCAGGGTCTGAACGACATTCAGGTCATAGCGCTGGATGGCATCCGTCAGCAGGGGGCCCATGCCGGGAACGGAGAAGAACCGTTCCATCAGCAGGGAGCCGCCCACCGTCAGCAGGATGGACTGGGGGATATACTGCACCATGGGGACCATGGCGTTGCGCAGAACATGCTTGAACATGATCTCGCGGGAGCTCAGGCCCTTGACACGGGCCAGCTTGATATAGTCGCGGGTCAGCTCATCCACCATGTAGCGGCGGGTCCACAGGGCATAGCCTGCAATGGATGCCAGCGAAAGGCAGGTGATGGGCAGCACGCTGGAAGCACTCACATTGCGGGTGGAATACAGCGTGGGGAATCCCAGGTACTTGGAACCAAAGACCAGCACCAGAGAATACGACACCAGCGACGGGACCGCGTTGACGAACACGGTGTAGGCCGTGCCGATCCAGTCGAATACCTTGTCCTTAAATGCCGCCTGCAGGATGCCCATCAGCACACCGATCACCAGAGAGATGCCGGAGGCGGTGAGGCCCAGACGCATGGAGACACCAAACTTTTTACCAATGACCTTGACCACCGGGGCACCGTTCTGGATGCGGCGGGAAGTGCCGAAGTCCAGATGCAGCAGGTTGTTATAGAACTTGACCAGCTGGGTGGGGATGGGATCGGTCAGGCCAGCTGCTTCCAGAGCGGCGGTCTTCTGCTGATCGGTAAACTTCATGAGCTGTTCCTCAGTGAAGTAGTAGTCCGTCGGCAGGCAGCGCATCATCAGGAAAACTGCTGTTGCGATCAGAAAGATTGTGACAAGCGACTGGAGCAGCCGCTTAACCGTGTATTTTAACATGTTATCGAACCCTTAACTTTTATTTCTACCCTTTCGGGCGGGGAAACGGGGAACTTAAGCCTTGGTAGCTGCGTCGAATGCAGCGGCGAACTCCTCGTACTGTGCGGTGGTGTAAGCCTCTTCGCTGGTCTCCCAGTTGACAGCCTTGTAGTTGCAGGGACCATACATGGCGTTGATCTTGCTGTACTCGTTGGCGTGGGTCAGAGTCCAGGAAACTTCGAAGTAGCAGGGGCAGGCCAGAACGTTGTTCAGCATGCTGGCCTCAGCCTTTGCGAAGGCAGCGTAGCGGGCATCGGTATCATCAACGATGGCCTTTGCGGTGTTGACCAGATCGGTGAACTCCTCGTAGCAGGCCACCAGATCCTTCTGCCAGTCAGCGGGGCCAGCCTCAACGACCTTGGCGATGTTGGAGTAGTACCAGCTGTAGTAAGCGTTGTCGTCGTGCAGGATCTCCTGACCAACGAAGTTGACGGGATCGCCGTAGTCAGCGCCCCAGCCGTTGATGACGAAGCTCTGCAGCTGAGGATTACGGACTTCCTGGGTGATGGAGGAGACGTAAGTCTTGATGTCCAGCACGATGAAGTCATCGCCGAAGCTGTCGGTGAAGCACTGCTTCAGGACAGTAGCGTTATCCAGAGCGGAGGTGGAACCGGCGATGATGTAGTAAGCAGCGTGGACGGGGAAGGTGACGCCGATGGCGCTCAGCTCGTCCATGGCCTGCTTCTTCAGGTCAGCGATGTCGCCGTTGTTGGCGCGCAGACGGATCATGGTCTTGCCATCGTATGCTTCCTTGTCGAAGCCCATCTCCTTGGCAACCAGGGTGGAGTACTCCTGGCCCTGGGTGTTGTAGCAGACACCGGGCATGGTGTAGTAGTCGTTCTCGCACTTCAGGGGGTTGATCTTGTTGGTACGTGCATACCAGTTGGTCATCTCCAGGCCCTTGTAGAAGCACTGACGGAAAGCAGTGTTGGCAATAGCCTTGTTCCAGTTGTCGTCGGGGGTGCCGTCCTCGTTGTTCTTCTGGTAGTTGAAGTGCATCTGGTAGCTGAACTTCTTGGGGCGCTTCTCGCACAGCTGCTGATTGTACTCGCTGTTGGGATCAGCCTGGATGGTGGTCAGAGTGCTCTCGCCCACATCCATCTCGTCCAGCTCACGGTTCTGGTACAGCTGGAAGGTAACGGTGCCGTCGCTGATCATGGTAACGGTGAAGCGGTCGAAGCGGGACACGTCGTTTGCACCAAAGTAGTTGGGGTTGGGGATGTAGCTCTTGGTGTTCTGGCTGATGAACTCCTCCACCACATAGGGACCATTGTACCACATGTTGGTGTAATCGCAGGCACGGAAGCCCTCAACGCCCAGCTCGTTGATCAGATCCTCAGAGGCGGGGTAGAAGCTGGTGTAGGCAGCAACGGTATCGAAGTAGGGGCAGGGATCCTTGCAGGTGAAGACCAGGGTGTAATCATCCGGAGCCTCAACGCCCACGCCTGCGTCCAGCATATCCTGGTAGGTCAGGTCGGCAGCAGCATCGCCCATATCGCTGGTCTTCTGATAGTAATCAGCAGCACCGGTCAGGGTCTCGTTGGGCATGGAGGTGTTGTTGGCCTGGTTCTTGGCTGCGTTCAGCACCCACTCCAGACCCACGAGGAAGTCCTTGCTGGTCAGGTGAGCCTTGACTTCGCCGTTGACATCCACCCAGTCCACATCGTCACGGAGGTTGAAGGTCCAAACGGAAGAGTCCTCATTGTGGCTCCACTCCTTGGCCACGGAAGGCACGGCCTTGCCGTAGCAGTCAAAGCTCAGCAGGCCTTCCCACAGGTTGGTGGTGACATTCATGTCGGAAGCCATCTGGCTGTACAGCATGTTCCAGCTCTCCAGCTCACGGTTGGTGCTCTCCCAGGAGATGAACTCCTTCAGCGGGGTAGCGCCGGTGGTGTTGGGAGCGCTGGTAGCACCAGAGGAAGCGGCGGTGGAGCTGCTGCCAGAGTTGCCGCCGCAGGCGGCCAGAATGCCGGCGGCACCAACGACACCGGAAGCCTTCAGAAAGCTGCGGCGGCTGATTGCATGAGACTCGTAGTTGTTGTTCATTGTGTTTTCCTCCCTATAATAATTCCGTGCTTCAGTGCATGGTGCAGGGCGGGATGTCCTGCTGTTTTCCCACTATTCTGCGGAGTTTTTTTGACCCCTGTACTGCCAGGGAATACAAAAGAGCTCAGAAACAGACCCCTCTGTCTGCACCTGTGCTCCTCCCGCAAAACCTTAACACGTCATATATTGTACCATTGAAATAAAAAGATGTCAATGGAGCACACACAGCTTTTTCTTCAAAAAGCAAAGTCTGCCGCGCAAAAACGATGAAATATATTTGCTTTTGCATGGTAAAGCGTGCAGGAAATTTAACAAACAATGCCACAGACAAAACAACCGGAATTGTTCTCGTCAAAAAGACACTGTATTTTTGCTTTATATTCTAAAAGAGCAGGCGCTCCACGCTTTGCGAAGAGCCCCTGCTTTTGGAAAACCGAATTATTAAAACAAGTCACCGGGCCAGAGCGTTCTGGATCTTTGCAAAATCCTCCAGCGTCAGGGCCTCGGGACGGATGCGGGCATCGAAACCGGCGGCTTCAATGGCAGCGGTCACGGCATCCTTGGGCATCCCCAGGCCGCTGGCAATGGCATTGGCGGCAGTCTTGCGCCGCTGGCCAAAGGCCGCGCGCACAAGGGCAAAGTAGCCCTCCTCGTCCTCCACCTGCACGGCGGGGGTGGGGCGGATCTCCATCCGCACCACGGCGCTGGTCACCTTGGGGGCCGGGTAAAAGCTGCCCGGGGCGGCGGTGAACATCATCTTAGAGGTCGCATAATAGCTCACCGCGCAGCTGATGGCGCTGGAGGCCCGGGTACCCGGGGCAGCGGCCAGACGATCGGCAGCTTCCTTCTGCACCATCACGGTCAGGCTTTCGATGGGCAGGCGGTCGCCCAGCAGCTTCATGACGATGGGGCTGGTGATGTAGTAGGGCAGGTTGGCGCAGACAGCCACCGGCATCCCGGGGAACTCCTCCTCGATGAGGGCGCGGAGGTCTACTTTCAGAACGTCCTGCAATACCAGCTTGAAGTTCTCCACGCCCGCCATGGTCTCGGCCAGCAGGGGCGGAAGGCGCTCGTCCACCTCGATGGACACCACCTTGGCGGCGCGCTGGGCCAGCTCTTTGGTCAGCACGCCGATGCCGGGGCCGATCTCCAGCACGCCCCAGCTCTTATCGACGCCGCTGGCGTCCACGATCTTGGGCGGCAGGCCGGGATTGATGATGAAGTTCTGTCCAAAGCCCTTGGAGAGCGCAAAATCGTATTTTTCGCACAGGGCACGGATCACGGAAATGTCGGTCAGTTCGGGCATGGAGGCCATCCTTTCTCAGAAAAAGGCTGTTGCAGGGTATGCAGCAGCCTTTGGGGGTGTTCTAATTATTTACTGTGCCGCAGAATCGGCCGCCGCTTCGCTCTGTGCAGTGTCTGCCGGTTCTTCCGGTGCATCCGTCTCCGGTGCAGTCTCGGCGTCAGCGGCGGTGCTGTCGGCAGCCTCCGAAGCAGCGGCGGAAGAAGCACTGTCGTTGGCACCGGCCACGGTGGTGGTGCCGCTGAGCTGCTGGGCTGCGCTCACGGCGCGCTGGATCTGCGGGTCCGTGGTCGGGGTGTAGTCCAGATAGGAGTTGGCTTCATCCGCGCTCAGGGCGCGCTCCACATCCACGCTCAGGCCCGTGCCGTCAAAGCTGGTGCCGTCGCCGCAGAGCAGCTTTGCCACCGTGATGCTCACGGCGCTGCCGTCCGACAGGCGCTGCGGGCTGCTCTGGATGGTGCCCTTGCCCATGGTGGTGGTGCCCACCAGACGGGCACCGCTCATGGTGCGCAGGCTGGCGGCGAACAGCTCCGCTGCGCTGGCGGTGCTGCCATTTACCAGACACACCAGAGGCAGGGCCGTCTCGGTCTCGCTGTCGCTGCTGCCCACCACGGTGCGGTTGCCGTTTTTATCCTCGGCGTAGGCCACCGTGCCCTCCGGCACGATCAGATTGATGCAGCTGATGGCGTCATCCAGAACGCCGCCGCCGTTGTCACGCAGGTCAAACACCAGGCTGGCGGCACCATTGGCGCTCAGGGCGCGGATGGCGTAGTCCAGCTCACTGGGGGTGCTGCCGTCGAACTGACGGATCTTGATATAACCCACATTGCCCAGCATCTGGTAGTCCACGGTGGTGCTGGTGTAGCCGGAGTGGGTCAGGTCGGCCGTATGGGAGGATGCCGCGCTGTCCAGCCAGGTCACGGTGACGGTGGTGCCGGCCTCGCCCTGCAGGCGGGACTGCACCGCATCCACGGTGGTCAGGCTCTTGACGTCGGTGTCGCCCACGGCGGGGGGGTAGGTGCCCCCCCCGATGCCGGCCTCCTGGGGAGGGGGGGCGGCGGTTAACCTTGGCACCCT